>Ga0193962_1000030_pt1 | contig 72120 bp, 76 predicted proteins | sample FB_5_MG_FD_140335 | JGI IMG/M metagenome (GOLD analysis project Ga0193962, IMG submission 140335) | Microbial mat bacterial communities from the Broadkill River, Lewes, Delaware, United States - FB_5_MG | ecosystem: Environmental > Aquatic > Freshwater > River > Microbial mats | place: USA... | reverse complement strand
TATGAGCTTAACTTATCGATTATTGAATCTCTATTAAAGCAAAAAGACATCACCATACCAGAAGTAGACGAAAATTTTTATAATGTTGATTTGAATAAAGATGGCAAGTTGTCTCGTACTAATATGATTCGTTTTGCTTGGGCACCTAATGACAATATTTATATGAGTTACGTTGGACTGGCAAAAACAAAATTAGAAAAAAATGAAGTGAAATTAGCCGCTGGCCTCTTTCCGGTTGGAACCGAATTTTTACATAGCGTACGTTATATCGATGCCCAAAATGGTAAAACGGCTATGGCGAGTCGCATGAAAGAATTACGTTATGCACGTAAAGACAACTGGCGCAATTATTATCAATTAGAACGTATTGCTACCCAAGAAGTTAAAGAGCGACATGACTTTCCTGATAGAACAAAAAAAGTGCTTGGCAATATGGAAGTTGGCTTAACGGTGCCGCAAGGTTGGACCTATCAAGGGTTTATTGAAGATAAGCAAGGCGATCTTAGGCCACAGTCTTATGAAGAAAGCTATTTTTGTATTGGTTGCCATAGTGGAACAGGGGCAACTGCAGATACGACATTTTCATTTTCGCGTAAATTCGATAACAAAAGTTTTAAGCAAGGCTGGTACAGCTGGCTTGAAAAAGATTTGTCTGGCATATCAGATCCATTACGCAATGATGGTCTGGGAGAATATGGGTACTATTTAACGCATAACCCAAGTGGTAATGAATATCGTAATAATCATGCTGTTAAGAACAAGTTTTATGATAAACAGGGTGAGAAAAAAACGTCGGTCTTTAAAGCATTAGAAACGGATATCAGCACCTTGTTGATGCCTGAAGTAGAGCATGCCTTATTGATGAATAAAGCCTACAAAGTCATTGTGGATGAACAAAGTTATCGTCATGGTCGAGATGGGCACGTAAAAGAAATTGTTAATATTCATAAAGAGGTTGAGTTGGGTCAGGATACTGGAATTGTTAATGTACTTAATTTTCATTAATTCATACATAGACTGAATCAATAGAGATTTTTTATGATTAATCTGGATGTGTTATTAGAATTTATTTTAGCCTGCCTGATTATGGGATGTGGTATTGGGGCTGATGTTGCCATTGCGACATTCGTTAGGGCTCAGCAATTGAATAAGCAAAACCAAACGGGCTATTGGATTTGCGGCGTGACGTTTACTCATACTGTATTTCCAATGTTTGGGTATCTTTTAGCGTATTTTAGTATTCAATCCATGCCACTATTAACTCCGATAATTGGCTTATTCGCTTTTTCGTTTATTGCTTACTTTTTATGGCAAGAACTGAAGGGGTATTTGCACGCGGATGAGGGGGAACAAGACCATTGTCAATCACTGGTTACCTTTGCATTAATTTTAGCCGTCAGTTGGGATGCTTTGTGGTCAGGGCCTGCTAAATCTGCACAAGTAATGAATTGGCCGAATGAACTTGTGTGGCTATCATTTTTAGTGGTTGGGTTTATTGTCGCACTGTGTGCTTATATCGGGCTGATGTTTGCTAAAAAATTCAATCAAGTAAGTTCTGAATTCTCGATCTTTATTGTCTTGGGTTTATGGGTTCAATATTCGGTGATAGCGTACTTTGGCTTTTTGGCCTTAATACGCTATACCTTGTCGATCATGGTAAGTGGCTGGCAAGTCTTTCTACTTTCATCAATAATGATTGCCATTATAATGATGTTTCTATTTATTAAAAACGAAAAAACTCCGCTCAGCCAAAACAGTATTATTTAACGATTTCATAACATGGAATGTAATTTCCATTAATTTTCATGCGCCCTTGATTCGCCATGCTGGTCAATAGATCGTCCATCGCATGCATAATGTCAGCATCGCCGTTAATCTGAAAGACACCGTGCTTTTTAACCGCCATCACACCATCTTCTTTTACATTACCCGCAACAATGCCTGAAAATGCTCGACGTAAATTCGCGGCTAGTTCATGAATTGGCATGGATTTAGATATTTCGAGGGATGCCATGTTTTGGTGGTTAGGTTCAAAAGGCAGTTGAAAGCTTTTTTCAATAGTAATGCCCCAGTTATAAAAAAATGCATCATTACTGGCTTTTCGATACGCTAAAACATCCGCTAAGCCTGACTTCATTTTCTTAGCAACTTTAACGGGATCATCAATCACAATATCGTAACGATGCTGAGCTTTTTTACCCAGTGTTAAACCGATAAAGTCATTTACTTTATCAAAATAGTCTTCGCTACCTGCAGGGCCTGTCAAAATAACGGGGAACGGAATATCAATATTGTCTGGGTGTAATAGAATACCCAATAAATAAAGAATCTCTTCGAGTGTTCCTGGGCCGCCAGGGAAAATAATAATACCGTGGGCTAAACGAATAAAACTTTCTAGGCGTTTTTCGATATCCGGTAAAATAACCAATTCATTAACGATCGGGTTGGGGGCTTCTGCGGCAATAATCCCAGGTTCTGTTATACCAATATAGCGGCCTGTTTTAATGTGCTGCTTTGCGTGACCAATGGTTGCACCTTTCATTGGGCCTTTCATCGCTCCTGGGCCACAACCTGTGCCAACATCTAAGCCGCGCAATCCTAATTCATAGCCAATTTTTTTGCTGTAGTTGTACTCTTCCCGAGGGATAGAGTGACCTCCCCAGCAAACGACTAAGCGTGGTAAATAATCAGGCTGTAAAATGTTCGCATTTCTTAGAATGTGAAAGGTCGCATTAGTAATATCTTCACTTTCATTTAAGTTAAAGCGTTGGCTGCTGATCACGGAATCTTCGGTATAAAGAATGTCTCTGAGTACAGAAAATAAGTGCTCACGAATCCCTTTGATGATTTCACCATCAACAAAAGCATGAGAGGGGGCGCCTTTAACATCAAGAGTGATGCCTCGGTCTTCTTGATTAACGCGGATATCAAAATCACGAAACTGTTCGATTGATGATAAATAATCGTCAGAGTTACTGCCGCAATTTAATACTGCAAACGCACAGCGACGAAACAGTTCATAGGTCTTACTGTTGATGTCGCATATTTGTGATACTTCGTGTTTTGATAAAACGCGCAAGTTCTTTTTGGGTGTTATGTGTGCATTAATCGTATGCATGTTAAATCCTTCTGGTTGCATGTTACACAGTTGCTAAGCTGAGCCTAGATTCTAAGCCCATAACTCTAAAGAGCCATAATGACTGACTGTTTTTATAATATCAGTACGGGTAACTATGCCTAGCAGTTCATGTTCATCTGAAATAATGGGGAGTGCGCCAAGGTCATATTCATAGAGTGTTCGAGTTGCTTGGCGAATATCGGTATCGGGAGAAAAGCAAAATACTTGCTGAGTCGCAAATTCCATAATGTTTTTCTGGTTAATGTTTTCTTGGGCGGCAGGCCCTTGTAAAATATCTCGTTCGGATAGCATGGCTAAAACAGTATTATTTTCATCGGTAATAGGAATGTGTTGAAAACCATGGCGTTGAAAAAGCTCCCAAGCATCGGCAACCGTAGCGTTGGGGTATAGGCTAATAACGTCGGTAGACATAATATCGGATACTAGAAAAACTTGGCTAGGTTCTTTTTCTGCCTGGCGGTGTTTTTGGGCGCTATAGGGATCAGGGTAAAGCGGGTTATCAGCATGACTTTGCTGGGTTTGAGGTTCGTCTTGTGAGAAGTCATGGTATTGATCAATCGCAGAGCTATTCTTTGTTGATTGAACTTTAATAGACCCGCGTGGGTCTGTTTTTTGTGGCGTGATAATACGCCTTCCCATGTCTACAACGATCAGTGCCAACTTGATTTCCTATTTTAAGATATACAAATTACTACTTTTCACTACTTTCTTCATAAGACCACTATCTATATTCTAGTGCAAGCTTAATGGCCCTAGTCAGATTGATCAGTATGACCGATAATGTCGTTAAATAGTTCGTGCGTTATCGCCCCGTAAAAATAGTGCTTATCAAATACAGTACTTAGAATGTATCGAGTAATCAATGGAACAAGTTTATAGATTAACCATATCCTGCCCAGATGGCGTAGGCATTGTGGCAAAAGTAGGGGAGTTTGTATCCTCTCAAGGTGGTTGGATTATTGAGGCTAACCATTACGCTGATCCAGTGAGTGGCTGGTTCTTTATGCGTCATTGCATTAAAGCTAACTCTTTGCCGTTTGGCTTAGAAGAGTTCAAAGAAAAGTTCGCCCCAATTGCGGCTGAATTTGGCATGGATTGGCAAATCAATGACAGTGCGCAAGCGAAAAAAATCATTTTAATGGTGAGTAAAGAAAGCCACTGTTTGAGTGATTTATTACATCGAGTGCACAGTAAAGAATTATTTTGTGAGATTCCTTGTGTGATTTCTAACCATGACGATTTACGTTCAATGGTTGAATGGCACGGTATTCCTTTTTTCCATGTGCCTGTGGATAAAGACAATAAGCAAGAACACTTCGATCGTGTGAACAGCATCATTGCAGAGCATAACGCGGACAGCATTGTTCTTGCTCGCTACATGCAAATATTGCCTGCTGAAATTTGTCAGGAATACTCAGGGCAGGTGATTAATATTCACCACAGTTTCTTACCGTCGTTTGCGGGTGCTAGACCTTATCACCAAGCTGCTGAGCGCGGTGTGAAGTTAATTGGTGCAACGTGTCACTATGTCACGGAAGAGCTAGATGCGGGTCCGATTATTGATCAAGATGTCATGCGTATTAGCCATCGCGATACCATTGAAGATACCGTACGTTTAGGTAAAGACGTTGAGAAGCGTGTTTTAGCGCGAGGTGTTCGAAGCCATGTTGAAGACCGAGTTTTATTACACGGTAATAAAACCATCGTTTTCTAGGTTTTAAAACCGATGATGAAAGCTTCACGTTTAAATTTAAAGGTGAAGCTTTCTAATAAGAAAAATGGCTGCATTAATGATGCGAATTGCCATTAAATGGCCATAACGTTTGCTTCCAGATAATTCCTACCCCAAAGCGTAAGTTATCTTCTAATAATGATTGATCATCAATGATTTCAGTACGCAGCGCGATCGTTTCTTTCCACTGCCATAACCAAATAGCCGTATATCGGCTTGGTTCAAAGCCCGTCGGATTTGCCATTCCAGAATCAGCGCCTAATTGATTTGCAGGTGCGCCAGTAATCACGTTATCACTGGTTAGCCATTCAGCTCGAATACCAAAAGTATGATTCTTCACCGTAATATAAGGCTGTGCCCAAGCCCCTGTTTGATCTGAATCTAAATCAGCCGCGCGACCAATGGCATCATGTAATGTGCCGTCCATTTGCATACCCATAAACTCGGCTTTTAGCCCCGACTTCCAGTATTGATCATCGCTGGTATAGGCAACATCCGCATGAATACCATAGACATCGGTATCACCTGTAAAGCGGGTATCAGGAAAGACAGCAATCGTTTCTCCGGGAACGGCAACGGGGGTATGTTGATGACCGCCACCATAGCGGTGATCTGCGCGAGTTTCTGCAGAAGAGCGATATAACCATGCGCCACTAGAAAGGCTAAAATTATTGCCGCGCCACTGATAGCGTGCAAAAGCATCCCATGCGTACCCCGCAGAAGCCGTTGCAGGAAAAGCATTACCTTTCCAGATTTCAGCTCCGGCCGTTAACGAATCGCTATGCCACATAAGCCTCGCACCTTCGTCGTGAAAATAGCGGCCAAAAAATACATCAGCCGCTAAAGACGTTTCGCTGGTCAGGCGCTCAGCTGCGTGTGAGCTTAAGCTGGGTGAAAATGCGGCCGACATTTTTCCGACCTCAATAACCAAAGGCCCAAACTCTTCACAGCAGGTATAGCCAATGTAAGCATGTTCTAAACTGACGGAGCTATGATCTGAACGGCCACTCGCATGAGTGCCAACTTCAACAATGCCGTAGGTATTTTCATCAATGCGAATCCCAAGGCCTAGCGTCATCTCATCAACCTGAATGCCTTCTTCCGCGGGCCAAGCATCCCCCCCCATATTGCTTCCAGGGACTTGCCAATATTCATTTTCTTCGACAACGTTATCTGAACGCCAGGTAGCCGCAAGGCTGGCATTAAGAGTAATTGGCGTATCCTTTGCCGGAATATAATGAGCCTGTGCTAGCAGGGGAATGAATAATGTAAAAAGTGAAAAATAATGTTTCATACCAGCTATCCTGCTAAGGCTCTTGTGATTCTGTGAAGGTTTGTTGTGACGACGGTGGTAACCAAGGATTAGAGAATCTAGGGTTAGTGACAAATGAGGTATCGGTTAACGATTTAAGAAACTCAACCAGATCATCTACTTCTGAATTTGTAATATTAAATGAGACAATAAAGCCATCTTTCACTGGGCTCATTCTACCGTCGCCAGAATTTTCGCCAGAGGCAATAACTCGACCACCATTCGCGTAATTAAGAATGACATCTCGTAAGGTCGCGACAGAACCGTCGTGATTATAAGGCGCACTTAATTCGATATTGCGTAATGACTGTGCTCTGAAGCGGCCCATGTGTTCAGATTTTCCGGTTACTTCATGTTGGCCTGTATTGGGTTCAGGGTAAGCACCAGATCCATCGATGTTATACAAACCGGTATTGTGGAAGTCTAATTGAGAAAATTGAGTTTCACGGTCGGTCGTTGCATCGGAAAAGTTATACCCAGCATGGCAATGAAAACACTCTAAAACTTCGCCATTAAATAAGCGTTCGCCTCGTTTGGCTGACGCATTTAATTCACCACGATCAAACGGGCTATTAAATGAAACAAGACCGCGCACAAATGACGCTAATGATTTAATTGAATTATTCCAAGCTTGTTCGCCAAGTAATGGATCTTCCTGCTGTGGAAAAGCGGCGGCGAATAATTCGTTATAAACAGGATCGGCTTGAATAGACTGCAATATTTGTTCGAAGTTGGCTTCATTAATACCGTGTTCAATAGGATCTGTTCCGAGCAGTGGCAACATGATTTGCTGCTCAATGGTCACCAATAATGGGTTGCCCCACGTTAAGGTTTGATACCAAGCGGCATTGACTAATGTTTGGCTATTACGAGGATGTACATCTCCGGTTGCCCCGGTTGCTCTTGTTATGCCATCGCTGAATGCTTTGTCCTGCTCGTGGCAGCTAGAGCAACTGATGTCACCATTAGACGATAAGCGTTTGTCGTAAAAAAGATGACGCCCAAGCTGAAATTTTTCTTCCGTCATGGGATTATTTGCGGGCACTTTAGGAAAAGGAATCGAGTCTGGAATATTCCAATCAAAAGATGAAATACGAGCTCCTTGATCATCGATGACTGTTTTACTTTCTGGCACGCAGCCAGAAAGTAAAACAGACATGAAGAAAGAGCAGGTTACTAGCGCGAGTATACGAACCATATGATTTAGTTCTCTGCACGATCTACAATTGAAAATACGGTTTGCGCTACCGCTTCATTTGCTGCCCAAGGAAGTCCTAGCTTTTCAAAAGTAGCTTCACATTCAGGGTCGCTACCACCCGACATACAGCCAGGAGCATTATCCCCATCTTCTGACAAGTTACTGTCAGAGACCAATGCGGCATAATCTAACTTGATTGCAATGTCATCAAGATCATTAGTACCAATAGCCAGTCTGATAATCGATTTATTCGGTGCAGAACAGACTTCCGGTTCAATGCCATTACCAAGATCGGAAGGGCTAACGGAGCAGCCTGTGCTACCGACGTGTAAATTCCACTTAGAGCTAGACCATGCATTATTTGAAGGTCTAATAATTCCACCAGTAGGAAGCACATCAAAGGCTGTGAATTTATAACCCCCTTGCCAATTCCAATGCATACCGGTCGCTAAACCAGGGTTGCGAAGAGGTTCGGCCGCCTTTGTTTGATCAGCATGATTTAGCTCAAAAGGCACCCCTAAAGTAAATTCAACGTGGCTGATTGTATAGGCAGGATCAACCGTTACTGAACCTTTCACTGTATCATTGTAGTGTGGATTAGCAGCAGTACCTGAAACACAGATCGCTGTTACTTTGCCTTCATTGTCTAACTCTGCTTTATCACGAAAATCCAATAATACGACATCTGAGTTTTGAGAAGGCTGGTTGGCATCAAGGCTTACTGGAATTTTAAGACCTTGATCCGTGATTAATTTTATACCGTGGACAAACATTCTGAAATCGGCAATCTTTGCGCTATTGCCTGCACCTCCGGCTCCTGTTCCTAAGCCAGTAATATTCTCACCACACGCAATTTTTTCAGAACCTGCGACGGCCTGAAAAGGAATGGAAACATTGATTGTATTAGCACCGGTATCGGTTGATGTAGAAGAACTGCCACCACAGCCCGTTAATAAAATCCCTGAGCTGATTAATGCCAGTGCCGAAAGCGTATTTTTCATAGGATGTTTCATTTGAGATTCCATAAGATTTAATAACAGACCTAATAAAGGTCATTCCCATGGCGGAGTATTCTAGGCTACCGACCTCTCATTCCCAACGTGGCATATTGTCGCACCATAAAAAAAGGAGCTAAAAAGCTCCTTTTTTTTAAAATAATTAAACGTAGAAATTATTTTTTATGATAAGCCATGGCGGTATCAACTTCGTCAGCCGAACCCATAACAACAGAAACACGCTGGTGGATATCGGTTGGGGTAACTTCCATGATAGGTGCGTAAGCCGTGCTGGCTTTACCACCGGCTTGCTCAATCAACATACTCATTGGATTTCCTTCATACATCAAACGCAATTTACCTGGCTTAGAAGGATCGCGGTTATCGTATGGGTACATGAAGATACCACCACGCGTCAAAATACGATGAACTTCAGCCACCATCGCCGCTACCCAACGCATGTTATAACGCTTACCTAATGGGCCTTCTTCGCCTTTTAATAAATCGGCAACGTAGCTTTGCATTTCTGGTAACCAAAAACGCTGGTTAGACATGTTGATCGCAAACTCTTGTGTCTGCGTGGGAATTTGAACATTCTCGCGCAATAATAAAAATTCGCCGTTCTTTGGGTCCATGGTGAACGCATGAACACCTTCGCCCGTAGTGAACATTAATAAAGTAGAAGGGCCATACAGAACATAACCCGCAGCCACTTGTTCAGTACCGGCTTGTAAGTACGCATCTGCTTTCGCCGCATCAACATCTTTTGTCGTTTTCAAAACAGAAAAAATCGTACCAACCGTAACGTTAACATCGATGTTAGAAGAACCATCTAAAGGATCGAACAAGACTAGGTATTCGCCCTCTTCATTACAAGCAACAGGAAAGTCTTCTTCTTCACTTGCCATGCCTTTAACCATACTCATGCTGGCTAACTGATCTTTGATGATGTCGTTAGAAATAACATCTAACTTTTTCTGCGTTTCGCCTTGAATATTTTCTTCGCCAGCAGAGCCCAAAACACCTGCCAATGCACCTTGCTGTAGTTTGTTAGAGATATCTACACAAGACGTCATAAGACCATTAAGGATGGCAACAATATCGCTAGGCGTATTGCGCGCTTGCAGGAAAGAAGGCAAAGATTGCATATCTGGCTCTCAAAAGTGATTAAGCAAAGGAATAGGTGATTATATAAAAAGTGCTGCATCTTACCTGAAATCCGTCACATTTTGAATGCCTAAAGATTGAACAATGATCTAAAGCATTAAAGAGGCATTAAAGAAACACTAAAGAGGCAAGAAAGAATTTATATACCATCATTCTAAAGCATTAAAAATGTAGGTTTATGCCTGCATTAGCGGTCTCACTAGCGACGAAAGGCAAGAGCAAGTACACTAGCCCAATACGAATTTTGTGGTAGTGGGCATGCATCTTCATATTTTGGGTATTTGTGGCACCTTCATGGGCAGTCTTGCCCAGTTAGCGAAAGCTCAAGGTCATAAAGTGACAGGGTCAGATCAAGGTATTTATCCGCCGATGAGTGACCAGCTCGAACAGGCGGGGATTGATATTATTGCGGGCTTTGATCCTGCGCAGCTCGATCCTGCCCCTGATTATGTGATTATCGGCAATGCGATGAGCCGTGGAAATCCGGCGGTTGAATACGTATTAGATCGTGGAATCCCCTATATTTCTGGCCCTGATTGGATGGGTAAGTACTTACTGGCTGACAAGTGGGTGATGGCCGTTTCAGGCACTCATGGTAAAACCACGACCGCCAGCATGTTGGCATGGTTATTAGAATACGGCGGCATGAATCCAAGCTATTTGATTGGTGGTGTGCCGGAAAATTTTTCGACATCAGCGCGCCTTACTGACTCTAATTTCTTTATTATTGAAGCCGATGAATACGATACGGCCTTTTTTGATAAACGTTCTAAATTTGTGCATTACCATCCGCGCACACTGATTATGAACAATCTAGAATTTGATCATGCCGATATCTTCGATGATCTCGCCGCGATCGAACGCCAATTTCATCACCTTGTAAGAACCGTTCCCTCAACAGGGCAAATCATTTTCCCAAGTGAAAACCAAGCCTTACAGCGCGTCATTGCGCAAGGCTGTTGGAGTCAGCAAGCGCATATTCATAGTGACAAAACCCATGCGCGCAGCGATAAAGCAGAAGGCTGGTCGGTTGAAGCAATATTGGCCGACTTCAGTCAGTTTAATGTGTATCACAACGGCGAGTTTGCTTGCGAAGTCAGGTGGTCGCTTAATGGCGAACACAATATGTATAACGCCTTGGCCGCGATGATTGCCGCACGCCATGTTGGCATTGAACCTAAAACCGCCGCAGAAGCCTTAGCAGAATTTCAGTCGGTTAAGCGCCGCATGGAGCTGGTGGGTGAGATTAATGATGTTCGTATTTTTGACGATTTCGCGCATCACCCAACCGCAATAAAATTGACATTATCGGGTGCTAAAGCGACTCAAAAAGTGAATAAACGCCGTGGGCGTTTAATTGCGGTATTAGAGCCTCGTTCAAACACCATGAAATTAGGTGAGCATAAAGAAACGTTAGCGGCGAGTGTAGAAGATGCTGATGCTACTTACTGGCTAGAACCAGAAGGTTTATCGTGGTCATTAACCGATGCGGTTGCGGCGATGAATAATCAAACAGTATGTCATCAAATAGAAGCACTTGAAGCGCAGCTATTAAAAGATATTCAGGCAGGTGACGATGTGGTGATTATGTCGAATGGCAGTTTTTCGGGTTTGCACCGTTCTTTATTAGCCAAGCTCACGCAGCAGGTTGAATTATCATGAATAGCTCAAAGACGAATAGCTCAGAAGCTAATATTTGTGTAGCACCTAATATTTGTGTAGCAATAACCGGTGCCTCTGGTTCACCGTATGCCATGCGTTTAATTGAGGTTTTACTTGCCAGTGGTTGTACGGTATCGGCTATTATTTCGAAAGCTGCACAATTGGTTATGGCGACGGAAACAGAGTATAAAATCCCCGGCCAAGTACGTGGCCAAGCGGAATATTTACGTGAACATTTCAACGTGGGCGAAGATCAGTTAAAGGTCTATGGTCGTGAAGACTGGATGTCTCCTTGGGCATCAGGTTCTGGTCGAAATGGCGCAATGGTTATTTGCCCCTGCAGCACTGGCACTTTGTCAGCCGTAGCGACGGGGGCAAGTAATAATTTAATAGAACGCGCTGCAGATGTTGCGTTAAAAGAACGCCGTCAATTAATTTTAGTGCCCCGAGAAACACCGTTCTCTACGTTGCACTTACAGAATATGCTGACGTTAAGTCAAATGGGCGCTGTCATCTTACCCGCAAGCCCTGGCTTTTATCGTCAGCCTGAAAAAATAGAAGACCTTGTCGATTTTGTGGTAGCGCGCATTCTTAACCAATTAAATATCGAGCATGAATTATTACCTCGCTGGGGCGAGTAATAAGTTATTGAATTGATCTGTTTAAACATTTTTAAAAATTAACAAATTGTGGAAAGTAGAATGAGCATTGTAGAAAAACGCGTCTCTAAAGATGGCGATAAAGTTAAACACATGGTGATGGGCTTAATGGCTGGTATTATCATCTCGGTCGTTGCGTTGGAATATAACGGTTATCTGCGTCATTCGAAAGAAGCCGATTCCGCGATGATTGCAGACTTTAAATTATTAACGTTAAAGCCAGGCTACGATGTAAAAACATCGTCTAAGCCTTCAGGAAAAACAGCTTTCTGTTCTGGCGGCAGCTTATTGATGAGATCTGATAAAACACCCACAGCATCAGGTATTCTTGTGGATAAAAAAGGCCGCATTATTAAGTGTGATAATCAACAGATGAAATAATCGTGGCTGGATCGCTATCCACCGCCAATCATCAATAAAAATCGTCGAAACCATAACAATTATAAAGACAAAATTTGAAGTAATTATGATGAAATCACCACATTTTATTTTATTAGGAAGTGCTTTTATTATCGCGTTAGGCAGTAGCCAATTGGCGACGGCTGATATTGCTGATCTCGATCAAAATGGCATTGCTGATAATGTCGATACCAATCGCGAGAGCGACGGCCTTTCCAATTTTATTGAAAGCGCTAATAGCACTGATTCAGATGTGCTTGATCCGGTTGATATTGATAGCGACGGTATTCCTGATGCGATTGATAGTGATCAAGATGGCGATGGTACGATTGATAAAAATGATGATTTTCCTCAAGATTCTGCGAGTATTCGTGATACCGATGGTGATGGTATTCCAGATAACCGAGATAAAGATATTGATGGCGATTTAATCAGTAATACATTTGAACAACAGCTTGGCCATGCGATTGATGACGCCAGCGATACCCCCGTTGATCGTGACCATGATGGTATTCCAGATGCCCTTGATAGCGATATGGATAACGATGGTCATGAAAATTCCACGGATGCTTTTCCCTTATTAGCTTCAGAATGGAGTGATCTTGATGGCGACGGTATTGGTGATAACCAAGACCAAGACGCTGATGGTGATGGTATTCCCAATGTTTTTGAATTACACATAGGGACAGATCCATTAAACGCCAATAGTAAGCCAAAAGACAGCGATGGCGACTCTATGCCAGATTCGTTTGATACCGATCGTGATGGGGATGGCTATGCGAATAAGCTCGATTTATTTCCTGATGATCCGCTTGAATGGGGTGACTACGATCGTGATGGCATTGGGGATAATGCCGATGAAGACCGTGATAATGATGGCTTTTCAAACCATGACGAAATGCTCGCCAAAACCAGCGATCGTGATGTAAAAAGTTATCCTCAAGATTTGGATATCGATGGTGTTCCGGATGTTAGCGATGATGATATCGACGGAGATGGTCGTTTAAACGAAGTTGATCTTTTTCCACGAGACAGGGGTGATTGGGTCGATCTAGATAACGATGGTATTGGTGATAATGCCGATACTGATCGTGATGGCGACGGCATTAATAACGGTTATGAATTACGTTTAGGTTTTGATCCCGATTTAGCCAGCAATGTCCCCGCCGATTTGGATGAAGATGGTATCCCTGATGCTTTGGATACCGATGTTGATGGTGACTTTATTGCCAATGGCCTTGATGTATATCCCTTGGATAAAACCGAATGGTTAGACAGTGATGCTGATGGTCTAGGTGATAATGCCGATACAGATCGCGACGGCGATAACATTAGCAACGTCTATGAAGGCATCGTTGGCACCAATGATCTTGATGCAAACGATACCCCAGCCGATTTTGATGGCGATGGCATTCCCGATATTCTTGATGATGATCGCGATGGCGATGATTACCTCAATGCTGACGATGCTTTTCCAGATAATAAAGCAGAGTGGGCTGACATGGATGGTGATGGCCATGGCGATAACTCTGATTTAGACATTGATGGCGATAACATCGATAACCGCTTTGAAATTCAGTTAGGTTTTAATCCGCGGGATGCTAGCTCAATCCCTAGCGATATTGATAAAGATGGCCTACCAGATCTACTCGATGACGACCGCGATGGCGATACCGTTGCGAATATACAAGATGCCTTCCCAGATAATGCCAAAGAATGGGCCGATATGGATGCCGATGGCTTGGGTGATAATTCAGACCCCGACCGTGATGGCGATAAAATACGTAATGACGACGAAGTAGCGCTTAAAACCGACCCGAATGATCCCGCTTCAACCCCAGCGGATATGGATGATGATCAAATTCCGGATGACTTTGATGACGATCGTGACGGCGATACCATAGCCAATAACCTTGATCTATTTCCTGATGACAAAACAGAGTGGTCTGATCTTGATAATGACGGCATCGGTGATAACCGCGATACTGACCGTGACGGTGATGGTTATAGCAATCGCCAAGAAATTGCTGAAGGCAGTGATCCTGTGGATAACCGCAGCTATCCTGATAAGTTAACCCCTGAATTTGAGCAAACCCGCTGGCAGAATGCTAATACGCTGGTCGGTATGGCATTTGATGATGGAATGGGTATTGATAAAATATGGCTGCAAGATGAATCTGGCAATCAGTGGCTAGGCACGTTTTTATACACCACCCATTTTAAAATCACCCTAGATCGCCAAGCTGAAGGCAAGCTGACCCTGATATTATTAGACAAAGCAGGCAACCGTACACAACGGGAAATAAGCAGGATGCAGGCTAGTACAGAATAATATAACAAATGTTCTGCAAAAGAATAAAAGCCGTCTATAGTTAAATTTAAGGAAGAACACTGCACCCTAGTGGGCGCGCACCGAAAGGTGACGCGCTTTTTTATTGCCTGCTGTTTTTGCCATGATCTTGGGTTTGTTTTCAGGCTTAGAAGCAGGATATACTCAAGTCATCATAATAATATAATAATAACGTGCGACAGGGCTCTTTCATTATGGAAAATATCAGCGAGCTAAGCTCCGCTACCGACACGTCACGGATCAGTATCAGTGCCCATTACACGGGGTATATTTGGTATAAAAACGGGCTTTCGCATCAACAATTTGTCACTCCTATGGGGCAAACTGCGTATTGGGCGTTAAAGCCAATGAATGTATTCATGCAAGCCATGGTAGGGGCAAGTATTGATACGTTTTTATTGCAACGTCATTTCGTTTTAGATCATCTGGTTGAGCAAGCGATTAGCGAGGGTTATGAGCAGATTGTTGAACTGGCCGCCGGCTTATCTTCGCGTGGTTATTTGATCAAAAAAGCGCATCCTCATGTGCATTATGTTGAAGGCGATTTACCCGGCATGTCAGCGCGTAAAGCTGAGTTATTAGATGGCTTGGATCGCCCTGAGGGCCATATCACGCAACCGTGCAATATTCTCGATACTTCTGGCTCGAATTCTATCGAAGCCTTATTAAGCAGCTTGGATCGGTCTAAGAAAACCCTCATCATAACCGAAGGGCTGGTGAATTATTTTGACCTTGAAACCATTCGCTCAGTTTGGTCGCGTATGGCGATAGCAATGAAAGGCTTTCCGCAAGCGCGCTATATTACAGAAGTTTACCCCAAGCTAGAAAAGCACCCCTCTTATAAATATGTGAAAGTTGCGCAAAAAGTCGTTGGGTTTTTTACTCAAGGAGATTACCCGCTGCACTATGATTCAAGCGAATCTATGCAGCAAGGTTTCTTAGAAGATGGCTTCTCGCGTGTTAACGTGACAGCCCCTGAAGATTATTACGATACTCTCAATATGCCTACCAGCTCGCGCCAAAGTTTAGTGCGCTTAGTAGTTGCAGACGTTTAGCAATACTACTCAGTAAACGCGGCTAATTGCAGTGTCGTCTTTTGTTGTTTTGTTAGGCTCTGCAATAAACGCTTCTGCAATTCTTGAGCGGTTTCACCAGTCGACCAAGTCGCCGCGCTGGTGGATAAGCTGAGCTCGGCAATGGGTTCCCAAGATTGCTGCTGAAGATTACGTTTAATACGCTCCATCAATACAATGGCACCGTCATTAGGACAGTGCGGTAATAACAGAATAAATAAGTCTTCTTCTAAGCGGAAAATTTCATCACCCGCGCGAATAATTGAACGCGAACGATCAGTAAAGTGAGATAAAAAGCCGCTAATAGAACGACGGCCATGAATATCCATCATCTGATGGTAATCATCAATGGTGAGTGCAATCAAACTGATAGGGTCTTGTGAATTCTCACTTCGGCTAATTTCACGATCAAGGGTATGATAAAAATGGCGTTTGTTATATGCGCCACTGACTTGGTCTGTCAGCGCTAAGCGACGCAACGATTTTTGCTTAACTTGAGTAAGGTAGGCATAGCAAAATGCCGAGCCAACAAATAACGAATACAAAATTCCAGAACGCAAACCGTGTTGCCAACCAAGCTGGTTCCATAGAATTGCTGTCATTATAAAAGCGACGGCAACATTAATAAGCGTTGCATTGAAAATGGGCAAACAGAAAAAGCTAAAAAGAGGCAGCGCATATAAATAATGCGTCATCAGTTCTGGGTATTCGTTTAGCTGATAGAGCGCTAATAAAGACAACAAAATAATTAATATGTGATGAACCCAAAGGGCAGGATTATGATCACGATTAATATAAAGATAGGCCGCGCTGAATAAAAAGGCAGGAACGCCAATCGCATTGGATAATACCAGCGGATATAACCCTTGGCGATATTGGTCAATCATCAAAATACAAATCGCAAAGGCGGCGAGGGTAAATAAAATAATTTGAATGCGCAGTGTTAACTGTTGTTGAGGCATTAGAAAGACTCCTCGAACTGAGCTGTTGCGCGTTTTAATAAACTGTAACTATCATCTTCAGGGCGATACGTAGCCATTTTAATCAGAAACTCATTTTGCTCTTTATGACGACTGCGACTGATTTGCGCTTTTAAATTTTCACACAGCTGTTCACCATCTTCACTGGAACTATTCGGTAATAAGACGGCGAAATCATCGTTATTTAAGCGATAGCAGGTATCGTATTCACGAATATTTTTTTGCAATCGATGGCCAGAGTTTGCAATGCGGTTTTCATACTCTTCTGTTTTGAGCGACTGCCAGGTTGTTGGTAAACGAATAGCAATTAATACCATGTTGGTACGCTGTCGATCGGCGCGCGTAATTTCTTTACTCATATTGTGGTGAAACTGGTGTTCGTTATACACCTGCGTCAGAGGATCGGTATTAATAAGATTTGAAAGCATCATATTGCTGCGCTCGTTAACCAAGGCATATACCAAAGAAAAAGAGTAACAAGCGGCGTAAGTAAATAATAATTGCAGGCGAACATAGCTATCAAAGTTATTTAAAACGACTAAGAAAATAACGGCGCTGTAAGTCAGTGTAATATAATTGGCGACATTAAACGGGAATAAAAAGAAAACATAAATGGGGAAAAAATAGACCCATTGCACAACGTAGGTTTCTTGATGCATGCCAAAAATCGTGAAAAATCCTAACGCAATGGCTAGCGTCCACTCAATGTAGGGGGCCGTTCTTTTTTTACGGCGCATCAGTAAATAAATGGAATAAATCACAAGACTGGCACTAAAAACGGCGCCGACTAAAGCGAAGTCTGGCATCTCGTTTAAATAATCGAGAACAGCGATTACGCACAATGCGAGGGCGGCCAATAGGCAATAAGTGACTTTTACCTGGACTAAAATAATTTGCTGGAGAGCTGGTTTTTCCATAAACGACAATAAACAACGTGTGGGATAAATTCCCTTAAGTGTAGATCGAAATAGAGTGGATGAACAAACCTTTCCTTCACTGTATACTCAAGCGAATGAAATCAGTCCACATGTGAAGAGAAAGATGATGGAAATCCAACAATATATGCAAACCCTAGGTCAGCAAGCGCGCCAAGCGTCTCGAGCGATGGCTCGTGCGACAACAGGGATTAAAAACCAAGCATTATTGAATATTGCCGCCCAAATAGAAGCGAGCCGCGAAACGTTAAAAGAAGCCAATGCAAAAGATATGGCGCGTGGCGAAGAAAATGGCTTAGATGCGGCGCTGCTTGATCGCCTTGAGCTAACCGATGGCCGTATTGATACCATGCTTGAAGGCTTGAAGCAGGTGGCTGGTTTAGCCGATCCTGTGGGCGGCATTACCGATTTAAACTACCGCCCAAGTGGTATTCAGGTTGGTAAGATGCGTGTACCACTAGGCGTTATCGGTATCATTTACGAATCTCGTCCAAACGTGACGATTGAAGCCGCAAGTTTGTGCTTAAAGTCGGGCAATGCGACGATTTTACGCGGTGGCTCAGAAGCGATTGAGTCTAATCAAGCGTTGGCTTTGTGTATTTCTAAAGGCCTAGAAGAAGCCGGTTTACCCGCGCAAGCTGTACAAGTTGTTGAGACTACTGACCGTGCTGCGGTAGGTGAATTAATCACCATGCCAGAATACGTTGACGTGATTGTCCCTCGCGGTGGCAAAGGATTAATTGAACGCATTAGCCGTGATGCCAAAGTCACTGTAATCAAACACCTTGATGGTATTTGTCACGTTTATATCGATGAAGAAGCGGATTTGGCGAAAGCGACCAATATTGCTATTAACTCGAAAACCCATCGTTACGGTACCTGCAATACCATGGAAACCTTATTGGTTCATGAGAATATTGCGGAAAGAATTTTGCCAGATTTAGCGTCTGCTTATACCTCTATTGGTGTTGAGTTACGTGGCTGTGAAAAAACCATGGCATTGTTATCCACAGCGGTAGCGGCAACAGAAGAAGATTGGGATACCGAATATTTAGCTCCGATCTTATCGATCAAGATCGTTGCGGATTTAGATGAAGCCATTGATCATATTAATACGCATGGTTCGCATCATACCGATACCATTGTGAGCGAAAACTATACTAAGTCGCGTCGCTTCTTGGTCGAAGTGGATTCCAGCTCGGTAATGATTAACGCTTCAACGCGTTTTGCAGATGGCTTTGAGTATGGCTTAGGCGCTGAAATTGGTATCTCAACGGATAAAATTCACGCACGTGGCCCAGTGGGCCTTGATGGTCTAACGTCGCAGAAATATGTGGTATTGGGTGACGGCGAAATTCGTAAGTAGATAATGAATAAAAATTTTCCAGAAGTATTAATAGGTGTTTGTAAAACAAATGTGGGAGTCATGGATGACGAGCCCAAGACTACAGGGACGTATTTACGTCGTTTTGTGGCATAAATACCTATTCACATGACTTAAGAAATTTATCTATGATCATATTTAAATGAAGCACATTGCGTTATTAGGCGGCACTTTCGACCCCATACATATCGGCCATTTACGAATGGCAGTAGAATTGCGTTTGGCGGGCTTTGATGAAGTTCGCCTAATACCCAATAGCGTGCCGCCACATCGGCCGCAGCCAAAAGCCAGTGCTCAGCACCGTTTAAATATGGCGCAGCTTGCCTGTGAAAACCTTGCCCAGCAAGGCATGACAGGCATAATCGCTGACGACATAGAACTTAAACGCGACCAGCCAAGCTACAGCGTAGCAACGCTTGAACAACTAAGACAAATACTGCCAAAAAACACCGCGCTTAGCTGGGTGATTGGCGACGATGCTTGGGAATCTATCCATCGCTGGCATCGAATAAACGAATTTTTACCACTCGCAAACCTAGTAATTATCAATCGGGGTCATGAAAATCAGTTCTCCGTCGATACATTACAAGGCCAATGGCTGAAACAACACGCCACAGAGCTGGATAATTTGATAGAATGCACACACGGAAAGCTAATACGCCTAAATTGGCGCTTATTAGATGTATCTGCAACCTATTTGCGCAGCCTATTAGCGCAAGGTAATGGGGCACAATTATTAACCCCCGATGTCGTCTTAAACTACATCGCAGAATACCAACTTTATAAACTTGAATGAAAGCCATAGCGAAGACTCAATGCAAACTGAAGAAATTAAACAATTAGTTATCAACGCCCTAGAAGACCTAAAAGCCAAAGACATCACCGTAATTGATGTAAAAGGTCGTACTTCAGTAACTGATTACATGATCTTAGCGACTGGTACGTCAAAGAAGCACGCGCAAGCGGTGTGTGATAATGCGTCTGCAGAAGCAAAAGCCAAAGGTTTGAAGCCATTAGGTGCAGAAGGTCGTGATTCATCTGATTGGATGTTACTGGATTTGGGCGATGTGATCGTTCACGTAATGACTGAACAAGCACGTACCTTCTACGACCTAGAGCGCCTATGGGGCGAGCCTAGCGAAGAACAAAACGCAGAAAATTAATAGACAATACATTATGAAACTGCGTTTATTAGCCGTCGGCCAAAAAATGCCATCGTGGGTAGAGCAAGGCTATAAAGAATACGCCAAACGTCTACCTGCTGATTGCAGTTTAGAATTGGTCGAACTTGCCAGTGGCCATCGAGGTAAAAGCACCTCAGTCGCTAAAGTTAAACAGCAAGAAGGCGAAATGCTGCTTAAAGCAATCAAGCCGCAAGAGTGGGTGGTTGCTTTAGACGTAAAAGGTAAACCTTGGAGCACCGAACAGCTGAGTGAGCAATTAGCGAACTGGCGAATGGATGGTAAAGACATCTGTTTATTGATCGGAGGCCCCGATGGTATGAGCGACGAAGTGATGGTGCGAGCCAATCAACGTTGGTCATTATCAAATTTAACCTTGCCACACCCTCTCGTCCGTATTGTAATGGCAGAGCAGGTTTATCGTGCTTGGACGATACTGCAAAACCATCCATACCATAAATAAGCGAGAGTTATTCCATGTGGGGTCATTCGTTCAGGGATAGAATGGCGGAACAAAAATTGTTTCGCAGTCGTGCTATCTTCATGGCGCTTTTTATCTTCGCATTGCTATCTCTATTGGCAGGCCGTATGGCCTACCTACAAGTCGTCTTGCATGAAAAATACCAAGGTCTATCCGAAAATAACCGTATTCAATTACGCCCTGTTGCCCCGAATCGTGGATTAATTTACGATCGCAACGGTGTTCTGCTTGCCGAAAATATTCCTAGCTACAGCCTAACCCTTGTTAAAGAACGGGTTAACAGCATTGATGAAACCCTGTCCTACTTAAAAACCCTGATCAATATTAGCGAACGTGATGAAGAGCAATTTCGCAAACGTTTAAAATACAACAGTCGCCCCTATCAACCGGTTGTTGTAAAACACAAGCTCGACGAAAAAGAAATCGCACAAGTAATGGTCAATCGATACTACTTACCAGGAATCGATGTTGAAGCCCGTTTGGTACGCCACTACCCAGAAGCAGAAACCTCCGTTCATGCACTAGGTTACGTTGGGCGTATTAACCAAAAAGAAGAAGAGCGCTTAGATAAAAAACAGTACAGCGCGACTAAGCACATCGGTAAATTGGGTATTGAACGACGCTATGAAACAGAACTCCATGGTCAGGTAGGCTATCAAAAAGTAGAAACCAATGCTCGTGGTCGAATCTTAAGAGTTATCGAACAAGAAGATCCTATTCCAGGCAAAGACCTCGTACTTCACTTAGATCAGCGCCTACAAAGTGCCGCCGCGAAAGCGATGAAAGGCTACCGAGGGGCTGTTGTTGCTATTGATGTTTCGACTGGAGGCATTCTCACCCAATACAGCAACCCCAGTTATGATCCTAATTTATTTGTGACCGGAATCTCTCATCGAGAGTACTCCGGTTTACGCAAAGACCCAGACTTACCTTTATTTAACCGCGCTATTCGCGGCCAATACCCACCGGCATCAACGTTAAAACCTTTCTTAGGATTATCTTTCTTAGATGCGAAAGCAGTTACTTGGGAAGATACCGTTAACGACAAAGGTTGGTATCAATTAGAAAATGACGAACGTTTATACCGTGATTGGAAAAGAACCGGGCACGGCCATGTTGACCTTCATGATGCCATGATGGAATCGTGCGATACCTATTTTTATGACGGCGCTTTTAAAACAACCGTAGATAAAATATCCCCTTTTCTAGCCAAATTTGGCTTTGGTCGCAACATGGCTTTAGATGTGCCTAATGCCTTGCCTGGGCTACTGCCTGATCGAGAATGGAAAAAGAAAAAACGTCGCCGCTCTTGGTATGCTGGTGATACGTTAAACTTGGGCATTGGCCAAGGGTACATGTTAACAACGCCGTTGCAGCTCGCAACCGCAACCGCTGTTTTAGCCGCAAAAGGTCAATGGCATACACCCCGTTTAATGGAAAGTATTGGTGGTGTGAGTGACGTTGAAAATATGGAAACCCTCGATAACATTATTTTAAAAGACCCAAAAGATTGGGACAAAATGTTCAAGGCGATGCAAGACGTGATTACAGGATCTCGAGGAACAGGCCGAGCCTTACGCTACAACTTGAACTTTACAATGGCGGGTAAAACAGGCACCTCTCAAGTGGTAAGTATTGCCCAAAATGAAGAATACGATTCTGAAATGATGGCAGAACGAAATCGAGATCACGCATTGTTCATCGCCTTTGCCCCTGTTGAAAATCCCAAGATTGCCATCGCCGTTATTATTGAAAACGGCGAATCAGCAGGTCGTACCGCAGGCCCAGTTGCCAAAGCGGTGCTTCAAGAATACTTAGAAGGGGCGCAAGGTTAATGGCCGGTACAGACTTTAGTCACCAGATGACGGGCAGCCAGCACCAAAATGGCTTTGTTCGCAGTAAGCTATTATTTGCTCGCTTTCACATAGACTTAACTCTTTTTTTGCTACTTATACTGCTGTGCTGCAGCGGCTTATTAATACTGTATAGCGCCAGCGGCCAAGCCGGTGATATGGTGCAAAAGCAAGCAATGCACTACCTGATTGGCTTTGCTGTATTATTAATCGCCGCGCAAATTCCACCAAGAATTTACAAAATTCTCGCACCCTGGGCGTATCTAGCAGGCGTTATCGCATTGATTGGCGTGCTGGCATTAGGCGTATCGGGTAAGGGTGCCCAACGTTGGTTAGCCTTGCCAGGATTACCACGTTTTCAGCCTTCGGAATTAATGAAACTCGCGCTACCGTTATTAGTTGCTTGGTATATGTCGAACAAAAGCACACCGCCGAAATTTATTACCCTGGTTAAAGCCATGCTATTAATTGGCATTCCTTTGGTGTTGATTCTAAAACAGCCAGACCTAGGTACCTCCATCTTAATTGCCGCATCGGGTATTTTGGTTTTATTTTTTGCAGGTATGCCTTGGTGGTTAATCTTCTCAATGATCAGCATTGTGGCCGCTTGCGCGCCCTTGATGTGGTTTTTTGTGATGCACGCGTATCAGAAACAACGAGTACTGACCTTCTTAAATCCAGAAAGCGATCCGCTAGGTTCTGGCTGGAACATCATTCAGTCAAAAACAGCCATCGGTTCGGGTGGAATTGAAGGAAAAGGCTGGATGCAGGGAACTCAATCGCAATTAGAGTTTCTACCAGAGAGTCATACCGATTTCATTATTGCAGTATTGGCAGAAGAGTTAGGACTGATTGGCGTATTGTTATTATTAGTTTTGTACTTTGTAATAATAATACGGGGCCTATATATGTCGGCCAAATGCTCATCATTATTTGGCCGCTTATTATCAGGCAGTTTAATAACGACCTTCTTTATTTATGTATTTGTGAACATCGGCATGGTTAGTGGATTGTTGCCCGTAGTCGGAGTACCTTTACCTCTGGTAAGCTGGGGTGGTACCTCGGTTGTGAGTCTACTAGCGGGGTTTGGCGTTATGATGTCGATGTATACCCACGACGTAAAATAGATTGTGAAAAGAAAAGTAAAATGAAAAGATAAACCGTATTTATCGCACAGCATTTATGTATAGTGCTAATGAGTTTTATCAAATATTATTCAGCCATTATTGTTACCAAGTTGCATCAAAGGTTACATCAAAGTTAAGGACAGCATCGTGAAAAAAATTGCATTACTTGCGGCCACATGCGCACTGTTAATAGGCACAAATATCGCCCATGCTGGTTACGACCAACATGAACGATTTGCAGAGTTTGCAAAAGAACTCGAAACCGAACATGGCATTTCACCCAAGCAAACAGCGGCTTGGTTAAAAGAATCAGAGCGCTTAGAGTCAGTACTCGAAGCCATTGCAAGACCGGCAGAAAAAACACTGACTTGGGCTGACTACCGCAAAATTTTCTTAACCAAAAAACGCATTAGCGAAGGTAAAAAATTCCTTAAAGATAATGCGGTTTTATTAGAGAAAGCTGAAAAAGAATTTGGCGTACCAAAAGAAATCATCAGCGCCATTATTGGCGTAGAAACTTTCTATGGAAAACGCCAAGGTAACTATCGAGTTTTAGACTCACTATCTACCTTGGCATTTGATTATCCGAAGCGCTCGCTATTTTGGCGTGAACTGAAAGAATTTTTTGTTTTAAGCCAAGAACAGGGTGTGAATCCTGGTGACCTTAAAGGTTCGTACGCAGGTGCAATGGGATACGGCCAATTCATTCCAAGCAGCTACCGAGCTTACGCCATTGATTATGATGGTGATGGCAAAAAAGATTTATGGGCCAATAAAGCCGATGCCATTGGCAGTGTGGCTAATTACTTCAAGCGCCACGGTTGGAAAGATGGCGAAGATGTCACTCAGCGTGTACGAGTAAAAGGAAGTGATTATCAGGATGCGGTAAACGATCGTCTAAAACCAAAATGGAACGTGAGCGAGCTAAAGGCATTGGGCGTTACGCCTACTAAGCCCGTTGCCGATGATGCGAGCGCCTCTTTAATCAAGCTGATGGGAGAAAACGGTGCTGAATTTTGGCTAGGCAATCATAACTTCTATGTTATTACGCGCTATAACCACAGCCGTATGTACGCCATGGCAGTTTATCAACTGAGTCTGGCGCTGAAATAGCTTAAACCTTATGACTAATTTTATTTCCCGTAGGCTGATCACACTGATCAGCCTTTTTGTTATTACCAGTCTCAGCTTAACGGCCTGTACCACCAGTCGTTACCAGCATTCACAAGATTTCTTTCCCAATCCGATTCTTGACCCGACAACATTAAAAGATGCGGTGATTAAAAAAGAACCACTAAGCGCAATGGGCAATCCTAAAAAATACACAGTATTTGGCAAAGAATACGCGGTTATGGAGCAAAGTGCGGGTTTCAAAGAAGAAGGATACGCTTCTTGGTACGGTATGAAATTTCATGGCCATGCGACCTCTAATGGCGAAATTTACGACGTTTACCAAATGACTGCGGCGCATAAAACCTTGCCTTTACCTAGCTATGTAAAAGTGACACGCAAAGATACCCAAGAATCTTTGATTGTAAGAGTGAATGATCGCGGCCCATTCCATGAAGGACGAATTATTGATTTATCCTACGCGGCGGCGGTTAAACTGGGTATTAATAAAACCGGCGTGGCTGAGGTTAGTATTGAAGTTGTATCATCACCGATTAAAGGCCCTGAAAATTGGCTGCAAGTGAGCGCGCTCAGTAATCAGCAATCAGCGTTAGCGTTACAGCAAAAACTGCAAGCAATGCAGCAGTGGCCCGTACTGATTATCAGTGAAGAAAAACGGAACTTGCATAAAGTACGTATCGGCCCCATACCTATTGGACAGGCAACTGAAAAAGTACGGGTGATACTGCAGCAGAACCAATTACCCGATCCGCTTGTCTTAGCAGAGCATCAGTTATGATCAGGTTAATCACTGTCTTTAAACAGAACTGATCACATTTAGCACAATGGCGCTTGAACTGTTACAATGCCGCCATCCATTTTTTTTATTCACCGATACAAAATTTAAAATATAATATTATGAATATTCGCCAATTCTTTACCGCCAGCTGCGCTGCCATTATTAGCGTTAGCTGTGCTATCTCATCGGTTCATGCCGACTCCGTTATTATTCCTAAACCTCCGGTTCTAAACGCGACAGCCTACGTTCTTATGGACGCGGCAAGCGGCGAAATCTTGGTACAAAAAAATCCGGACAAGCAGCTTCCTCCGGCAAGTATGACCAAGATGATGACCAGCTATTTAGCGACTCATGAATTAGCATTGGGGAATTTAGGCGAGCAAGATCAGGTGCCTATTAGTGTAAAAGCTTGGAAAATGGGTGGCTCAAAGATGTTCATCCGAGAAGGGCGTGATGTTGCACTGATCGATTTAATCAAAGGCATTATTATTCAGTCGGGTAATGACGCCAGTGTTGCTGTTTCAGAATATGTTGCAGGGTCAGAAGACGCCTTTGTTGATTTAATGAATCAACATACCCAACGCATGGGCATGACTAATACACAATTTAAAAATTCCACAGGCTGGCCAGCCACTGGACATTTTTCCAGTGCCCGTGACATGGCCATTTTAGCGCGCGCTATTATTAACGACCATCCAGAATATTACTCACTGTATAAAGAAAAATACTTTGAGTTTAATAAAATTCGTCAGCCAAATCGCAACAAACTATTATGGCGTGACCCGAGTGTCGATGGACTAAAAACGGGCCATACCGACGAAGCAGGCTTTTGTTTAACGGCCTCAGCTGAACGCAATAACATGCGCTTAATTGCCGTTGTTATGGGAACCAATAGTGAAAATGCACGCGCCACAGAAACGCAAAAACTATTAACTTACGGCTTCCGTTATTATGAAACTCATCGTCTATATCAAGCCGGAGACAGCATTAAAACACTGCCTGTTTGGTACGGAGAAGAAACACAATTTGAAGTTGGCATCAGTGAAGACCTATTCATCACCGTTGCACGCGGCGCGAAAGAGCAGCTACAAGTAGAAACACTGACCAATGAATTTATCGAAGCTCCTCTTGCAACCGGCGAAAACCAAGGCAGCTTAACCATTCGCCTTGGTGATAAAATTATTGCAGAGCGCCCATTGGTTGTTCTGAATGACGTCACCGAAGCAGGCTTCTTTAGCCGCTTGTGGGATGGCATTAAACTATTCTTTATTAAATTAGTAGGCAGTGAAGGTTAAAATAGCATACGCTTTTAATGCGTGATGACTATTGTCAGAGAAAATTATGAAAATGCCAATGAAAAGCACCCTTCCAAAGGGTGCAAAAGCACCAAAAGATGCACCTAAAATCGAATTTCCTTGTGATAACTACCCCATTAAAGTGGTGGGTCAATGCATCGCGGGCTACGATACCATCGTGATTGAAGTATTACGTCGCCATGACCCTAGCCTCGACGTTAGTAAAGTGCGTGGCAAAGACAGTGCAAAAGGCACTTTCCGATCGATTACCCTTTACATTACAGCAACGGGCCCAGAACAGCTAGAACAGCTGCATATAGAGTTAACGTCACTTGAATGCGTCAAAATGGTGATGTGATGACAGATCCAGCTTCAGCTTTTAATAACAACAAAGAACATGACTTGTCAGTGCTTGTAGTACGTGATTTTAATGATTCGAACTTGAATAAAAGCTTACTGGATTATCATCAAACCCACGAAAAAATGCTTCATTTTACTCAAAATAGAAATGAAGATACCCCCGATGAAATTTGGCTACTGCAACACCCCAAAGTATTTACCCAAGGGCAAGCAGGTAAGCCAGAACACGTTCTTTTTGCGGGTGACATACCCGTTGTGCAAAGTGACCGCGGTGGCCAAGTCACCTATCATGGTCCAGGCCAGCTTGTGGTCTATTTAATGATTGATATTAAGCGTAAGCATTGGGGTCCAAGAGAACTGGTGAGCGCCATTGAAAACGCCATCGTTGCGACATTAAAAGACTTTGGAATAGACAGTGCGCCGAAGCAAGATGCACCGGGTGTTTACGTTCAACAAGCAATCGGCGATGCCAAAATAGCCTCTTTAGGTTTACGAATTAAACAAGGTCGATCGTTTCATGGACTATCGTTAAATATTGATATGGACATGGAGCCTTTTCAGCGAATAAATCCTTGTGGGTATGCTGGAATGGCCATGACACAAATGGTAAGTGAACTTGCAAAAAAAGCAGGTGAAGCACCTACCTTTGAAAATGTTAGCCGCAAGTTAAAAGAGCACATAAGCCAATGCTTGCAGTATACTAATTACATAGAACTTCCCGCATAAAACGCTCATATAAGAGCCACTAGCCGTACTAGGTGTTTATGACTGATTTAGAGAAAATTGCTGCGCAAGAGATAACCGAGCAGACAGCTACCAAGACAAAAGCACACCGCGCAGTACAAGGCGAAAAGTTGCGAGGCGCTGAAAAAGTAGCCCGTATTCCGATAAAAGTAATTCCTACCGAAACCATGCCGCGTAAGCCTGACTGGATTCGAGTGCGCATCCCGGCATCGCCAAAAATCAGCGAAATCAAACAGAAACTGCGTAAGCACAAACTGCATACTGTATGTGAAGAAGCAAACTGCCCGAACTTAGGCGAATGCTTTGGTGGCGGAACAGCCACCTTTATGATTATGGGTGATATCTGCACACGACGCTGCCCATTCTGCGACGTTGCTCATGGCCGTCCGAATGAACTCAACAAAGACGAACCAAAAAGCTTAGCCATTGCGATCGCCGACATGAAACTGAAGTACGTTGTAATCACCTCGGTAGATCGTGATGATTTACGCGATGGCGGTGCTCAACACTTTGTTGACTGTATTCGAGAAACTCGCGCGCTTAGCCCAACCATTGAAATCGAAGTATTGGTTCCTGACTTCCGTGGCCGTATGGACGTAGCCTTAGCGATTATGGAAGATAACGTCCCCGACGTATTCAACCATAACTTAGAAACTGTACCGCGCTTGTACAAAGAATCGCGCCCGGGTTCAGACTATAAATGGTCATTAGAATTATTACAGAAATACAAAGAACGCTGCCCGCAAGTGAAAACCAAATCAGGCATTATGCTCGGTTTAGGTGAAACTGACGAAGAAGTGATCGAAGTGATGAAAGATCTGCGTGAACATAACGTTGATATGATTACTTTAGGACAATACTTACAGCCAAGTAAAAACCACTTACCGGTTGATCGTTTTGTCACCCCAGAAGCGTTTGATGAGCTTGGCAGAATCGCGACAGAGCTAGGGTTCAAACACGTTGCTAGCGGCCCAATGGTTCGATCTTCATACCATGCCGACCAGCAAGCCCATGGGGAATTCTAGTCTTTAAAATCTGATTAGGCCTTTTTTAAAATCAGGCCTAATCAAAAACAAGCCTAGTAAGTGCTTACTTTTTTACTACGGCTGCTTTAGGCGCCGCTTTTGCTTTAGGCGCCGCTTTTGCTTTAGGTGCTACTTTTGTCTTAGGCGCAGCTTTTGTCTTAGGTGCCGCCTTTGCTTTAGTAACCGCCTTTGCTTTAGACACCGCTTTGGCTTTAGAAACCGCCTTTTTGATCGTTTGTTTTTCCGCTTTTTTTACAGCTTTCTTCTCAGACTTCTTTACTTTATCTTTAGCCGCTTGTTTTTTCGCTTTCTTTTGTACCGTTTTCTTAGCCGCTTTCTTTTGCGCTACTTTTTTAGCCTTGGCCTGATTAAGCTTAAGAACGGCTTCTTCTAATTGCTTTAACGCTTTCTTCGCTTCTTGCTCAGCATCTTGTGATTTCTCTAAAGCTTTTTGAGCCTTCTTAGACGCTTTCTTAGCCATAGCCGTTGAATTTTTAACGGCTTTTTGGCTTTTCTTAATCAGCGTTTCTAGCGTATTATTTTCTTTCATGTGTACATCCTATTTTAGAGATTCAAGTAAAAATTACTTATTATCGTTATACAAATTATTTGGAGAGCCAACAATCAAAGGGTCGGGGGAACCAACAACACGATCGTCCTTACCTGGATAATCTAACGTCGACAAAAAATGACGCATGCAATTAATTCGACCGCGCTTCTTGTCATCAGAACGAATGATAGTCCACGGCGCATCATTAGTATGAGTATGGAACATCATATTATCTTTGGCTTTGCTGTAATCATCCCAGCGCTCTAAAGAAGCCATATCAATTGGGCTCAGCTTCCATTGCTTCAGTGGATCTTTTTGACGAGATTTAAAACGATTAAACTGCTCAGTGCGGCTAGCCGAAAACCAATACTTAAAAACAATAATGCCGCTATTAACCAGCATGCGCTCTAAATCTGGAGTCTGTCTTAAGAATTCTAAATACTCCTGATCGCTACAAAAGCCCATAACCTTTTCAACACCAGCACGGTTATACCAAGAGCGGTCAAAAAGAATAATTTCACCCTTGCTCGGTAAATGCTGAATATAGCGCTGAAAATACCACTGATTTCGCTCTCTAGCGTTAGGCTTCTCTAAGGCAATGACATGAGCACCACGAGGATTAAGATGCTCCATAAAACGCTTAATCGTACCGCCTTTACCGGCGGCATCACGACCTTCAAATATAATCACGACGCGTTGCTTGGTTTCTTTCACCCAATTTTGCATTTTCAGCAGCTCAATTTGCAACTCATGTTTCTGTTGCTCATAGTCCAGCACATCCATCTTTTTTTCGTAGGGATAACTGCCATCTGCATTCCACGGAATTCTTTTATTCTTCGCATTAAGATCAAAAATAATTTTATTGTCTTTTTTAGTAGCGTTGTCCGGTTTGTTTTTACTATTTTTACTCACGCTTTCTCCTGCTGAATCTGAAGTGATAAATATTAACGGCTGGTGAGTAATGCACCCTGTTAGCCTGAATCCTATGTTATTGATTATGGACGCATACTTAGTATAATGAAAATCGTATTAACTTATCCTTGGGATAGCTTTTAATTATCATGATGAATCTCACCCAATTAACACTATTTCGCGACATCGCAAGAGAACTCAGCTTCGTAAAAGTTGCACAGCAAAACCACATCTCTCAACCTGCGGTGAGTGTTCACATAAAAAAACTTGAACATGAGCTAGGCAAAAAATTACTAACGCGTACACCTCATAATATTCAGCTAACCCCAGAAGGGGTCATCATCCTTGCAGATGTCAAAAAAATTCTATATCTATGCGACAATCTTAAAATAAGCTCAAACTATCAGCACGAAACGATGGAAGGCAACATACGGATTGCCGCCATTCACAGTGTTGGCATGTATGAAATAGGCGACTTCCTTTCAACGTTCATGAAATCTTATCCAAAAATACACATACACTTAGAGTTTAGACGCTCTGATGAAATTTATTCGCTGCTATTGACAGAAAGAATTGATATTGGCGTAGTTGCTTATCCAGAAAAACGAACCCGTATTGAAGCCCTGCCACTAGGCCAAGACGAACTGGTTTTAATTGTTGATAAAAACCATCCTCTGTGGGGTAAAAAATCAATCAAACTAGAAGACATCAATAACGAACCTTTTGTCGCCTTTGAAGAAGGAATCCCTACCAGAGAAGCCATTGATCAGATGCTTATAGAGAAGGGCGTAGATATAGACATTAGAATGACGAACGATAATATTTATACACTCAAAAGAGTCGTTGCTGCAGGCATTGGGGTATCAATTGTACCAACCAGTTCCGTTGATGAAGAAGTATCGAACGGCCTGCTTTGTCGAGTGAAAATTAGAGATATTAATCTATATCGTCCGCTCTCGTTATTAAAATTAAAGAAAAATGCTCTAAGCCCACCCACAGAACTATTTGTTGAGCAGCTTATAAAATTCAATGCTTAGATATGTTGATGCTCAGATACTTAAACATCGATGGGGCTAATAACTCCGTGGCCTCCTGGATGATTAATAAAGTTTAGTAAGCAAAAGGTGTTCACCTATCAGTATTTTGATCTATTCTTAAGTTATTGAAAAATATAAGAAATATTGCTGAGATATTGAGGTGTATTGATAAGCGAATAGGCTGCGAAAGTGATATCAAATTGACAAAAGCGAACGGTGAATATAGTGTTGTTTAAATTATTAACAGGGATAGTCGTATGATCTTAAAGGAATTTTCCTTCCGTTCGCCTTTCCCATATATAAGGGGTTATGCGAATCCGGTTCGCATAACTCACTGTTATAGAGCACTATAGATGAAACTGATAATACTTAATTTACTCCTTATTTTTTCGGTCTCATCACTTTCAGAAGATTGCATTAAATTCGACGGTTCCAATTATAAAGTAGAGCTACCGGCTACTGCCAAAAATATAAGTATCGACGGAGACGCCATAGCCTACTGCGTAAAATTCAACTTACCAGATAAGGGTTTTGACTCTTGGCTGAAAAATTGCAATTTAACTGCAGATCCCTTGCATCATAGTGGACAAATTCTAGAGCTTGAATTTGATAAAGGGATCGTAACTATTATCGATACAGGTAAAAACAATCAAGCCTACATCGAAGTGATAAATTCCAAAGATTATGAAGTATTTAAAGAACACATTGGTGTAGCACGAGAATGCACCCTATAACAAAGCCAGTCAAAATCGCCAGCAAGCTGGCTGGACTCGTTACACTCGCCTTTGCTGGCAGGCGTTATGTGTAATTAATTATGAATAACTTTGAGAAAATTATTGGCAAGTGGAAGCATATCGCCCCTTGGGATAGTGATGATTACTTAGCCGTATACGAGATTTCTGGAACAGAAGTTAGACCTGTTGTAGCTGGTAAGGATTTGAATGACAATGAAGAATTTATTATCTCCAATGTTCAGTGGGTAAATGGCACGCTTATCTTCACATCGTTTATGCCGTCTACTAAACGTAGTGGACTAAACAAGTTTTGGTTAAGTGAAACTGGCGGTTTGAAGTCCGAATTCACATTTACAGTCGTAGAGGAACTTGTACGTGAAAGCACATAACAAAAAGTTGGTGTTCGCACCTTCGGTGCTGGGACGGTTACACTTCACTCGTTCCTCATTACGTTGCACCGCCCCACAACAAAAGCGTTAGATTTCTGAGGATAACTTGTGGATTTACTATCAATTTTTCTCGGCTGGCTATTAGGGATATTAAGTCCTGTAATTGTTAGCCGAATTACACGTAAATATAAGCGTGATGACTTGAAAAGTGGGTTTATGAAGGAGATAGGTCATATTCGAAAGCGCCTTCTTGCTAATATGCACCTTCTATCAAATCATACGGGATCCTTCAATAAGGAATTAGTACAATGGTTACTAGAAAAATATCGGGCACTGGAAAGCGTAGACCCTAAGCTTTTAGAATCATATGAGACTATTTTAGCTTCTGATGACGCTGAATTTGAGCACTATAAGAATCAAATCTCAAAAGTAGAGGATACCGGATTAACTCTTCAGAAGTATAAGCTTGCCTTTGTTAATATGCATCTTCTAGATTTTTCAATTTTTTCTTCTGAATTTCAAGCTGAAGTATTTGAATTAAGAACTAGGTTAGATTTCTTGAACTCTGAAATCGAATTGGCCGATAAGTACTTCTTTATGACTTTTGATAGTGGGCTATCTCAAGAAAATCTTGAAATAGTGAAAGCTGATCTGGTAAATAAATATCTGCACATAGAAACGATGATAAAGCGTGTAATAGTGCAAATTGAAACGATTCATGAAATACGTTAAATCTAACAAACAAAGGCAGCGGATAAACCGCTGCTTTTGGCGTTATGCAAAATAGACTCAAAATGAAGATTACTGAAAGAATTAAGATTACGATTGGTATCCTGTTATTTGGTATTGGCCTTTCGTATTTGCTGTTTGTATCTATTGAAGGGCTCTTCCTATCTGAGGTTGCTATAAGAGTAAAAAGTGTTCCTGAAAAATACTTGGTTTACTCCGGTTATCCCAAGTACCTAATTTGTGCATCAGGTTTAGTCTTTTCGAGTGTATTACTATTTACTCTTTTAAAGCAGGTCTATTTAATGCTCTTTTTAAAACTAGAGAAAAGAATGACCAGTAATTATGAAAACCGATTTTTGATACCAATCTGTGCATTCTCACTTACGGGTGCTGTTATCGCTTACATTTGGCAAAGCCTTATTAATCCGGTGTATATCTAATGCATAACAAATTTATCAAACATCGTTACGGCCACAAAAAAACGTGGCCTCCACTGGACGCGCCAAAAGACGCGCGCCGTTTATAAAAGCGTTAAAAACCTAAAGGACTATGTATGGAAAATCTAAATTTCATTGAAATGATCTCATTCTTGGCAAGTGTTGTTTCGCTAATTCTTGCTGTAGTGGCAATATTGGCAGCAAAGAGTTCAGAGAGAGAAGTTAGAAATAACTTTGAAAAAACACAACAAGTAATGTCTGAATATCAAGAACGAACAAAGGAAGTGCTTGCGGAAATTGATAAGAAATCAGCCATCATTGAACGTACAGTTTCTGAGTCTCAACGCCAGCTTATGGATACAATGACAAATATTATAAATGAGACGATAATTCCCAAGAAAAAAGATATGGGGGAGGAATTTGGTATGCAATTTATGCAACAAATGATGGCTGACCCAAGTAAATCTGGAGATATGATTGGGATGCTTGGGCCACTAATGAAGCTAGCTCAAGAAAATAAAAAGTCTAAAGCTTAATTGAAACGGTTTTTAACAAGGCGTTGGTGTTGCCCCTTCGGGGCTTGGACGCTTACGCGCCCCACAACTTTGCGTTAAGCGCCATTGTCATTCCATAATCTACAGTTGGTAATATGAAAAACAATATTAGATTTGACCTATCAGAATATTTAATCCATTTTTTTAGGGATGTTGATCAAGAAAGTAAGAGTTTTATCTTATTTCCTGAACATGCAGGTTTTACCAATTTAAACCAATCTACAAAATTAGATGCATTATTTCTCATGCGATGTGCACTCAGACATCAAAAACTATGTGCAACATGGTCATATAGAAACCAAACCCGAGCAATTTACGGGAAAAGGCCTGCTATCTGTTTTACAGACATGCCATTAGCCGCATTTCTGCAAACTAGTACAGAGAGGATGGCAAGAGGTGAAAATATAGGACAATATGCTTTAATGTTACCAAAAAGTGTAATGTTCACATCTGGAGCTCGACCAGTTATCTATGCTCTATCTTCAGATGACATTCAAATTCAGCACACAAATAATAAAGAAGAAAGAATAATTTCACCTGAGTTATTACCATTGGATGAGCAATATCGATACGTAACATATAATCCAAGTTCTAATAGACCTATTGACTGGACTCACGAAAGAGAGTGGAGATGGCCATATAAGAAAGATGTAAGTGCTTTTAATAAAGAGATAGAAGACGATGGGTTTTGCGAAGATCTTGAAAGTTATCCAGGCTTAAAGTTTTCAGAACTAAATGTTATTGGTGCTGGAATTTTAGTACATGACGAAAGAGATATTCGTAAGGTTTTATTTGACATATTAACTCTAGTGGATCGAGGGTTTATTAATCAAAAAGCATTCAAATTTATCATTCAAACTAGCAAGCTTACGTCGCATTTAGACGTACTTTCCCCTAAGGCACTCTCTGACTTTATTAATGACAATATTATTGACTTGTCTTCATACTTTTGTGTCGAAGAAAACTATGCTCAAAATATTTGTATTGAAGTAGATGAAATTATCAAAGAAGAAATAGAGAAAGCTAATTTATCGACAGAAGATTTTGGTTCTGAGTATGGTCGAAGTTGGGTGTGGGTTGTCGAAAATCAACCTATGTTCACTCGCGCACTAATGAAAGCAAACAAAATAAATATAAATAAAGAAGGTCGTTATTTAGTTGGTATAGATGAAATAAGTTTCTTTCCGTTAAGAAAACAAGAGTATATATGCAAAAAAATTGGCATCCGTTTGACAGAAAAGTATATACAAAAATGCGCTTACTTTTCTGTTATGGGGAAGGATGATTACGATTCTGTCCCATTTTATACAAATTTCACTGATGAACAGCATGAGTTTTATAATTCAACTATCAACGTCGATTAGCGCTTAACAAGGCGTTTAAACGGAACTAAAACAGTTGGTTAGGTTTCGCTTTGCTACACATTATAACCAACAATTTTAGTCCGCTTAACGCGGCGTTAAATGTCAGAAGGTGTGTATGTCTTACTTAATAGAAATATCTGAAGACGCTGATGATATTCCGTGTGATGAAGTTCTAAACAATTCTCAGCATAATTTAAATGTTACTTCTGATGAAGATAATAGTGACGTGCATCTGAAGTTTTCAAGCCGTGAAGCTATGCGTGACTTTGCTAAAAGTATACTTCACGAAAGTTATTATGGCTCAGGTGTTAATCCAATGGAGCTATATCCATTGGATTCGTCTATCGTAGGCGGAGTTAGGCTTACAGACAAAAGCAACAGAGTCTTTATTTGGTATCCTAAAAATAGCATTTAACAATAAGTTGGTGGCTCAGGAGAGCTTACCCAATAAAGTAGACGCCTATCTTAATCAAAAGGTAGGTAAAACATGCCAATAATAAAATGAGATACATCGACGTCAATTGGTTGCACGACTTACAAGATGAACCGTATAGGCTTGTATCCGAAATGGGTTTCGATGACTTTGAAACTAGAAAGTTGGAGTTCTTTCGAAATGGCGAAGTTGGCTTTGTTACCGATAAAATCTACACTAAAAAAACAATGTTGGGTTTTGTTGAAGTTCCTACTCTCGAAGAAATTAATTCTCAAGAAGAGTTCAAAGGTAAAACAATAACTCAGCCAGAATTCGAGCTTTTATGGGGGCAATATGCACCGTCAAGCTCATAACCAGGCAAAGCAGCGGACTTCGTAAACTGAAATCTGCTATAGCACGTATTGATTCAATAAACCGAGGATTTTTAAAATGAAATTTAAACTAATAACCATATCCCTTTTAACACTTCTTCTTACAGGTTGCCCCCTAGAAGGTGATAATGGATCGATAGGACCGCAAGGAGCGGCTGGAGTTGCAGGCATTAATTGCTGGGATCTCAATGGTAATGGTACTAATGATAGGGATGAAGACACCAATCATGATGGATTATGGGATGCATATGATTGTGGTTTCAATTCTGATCTGTCACAAAACCAGACAGTAGAACTGAATCATCAGCATATGTGCGAGGCCTTAGCGGCAAACGCTATATATCCAGTAGGCTGCCCTTCTGCTGCTCATACAGTCCCCACCGGTACATTGACAAGAATGATATCTACAAACTTTTTTGATGATGGTACGGGCAATAGACTTCTAAGCTGTGGGGATAGCCCAAGCAATGGATTACTCAGCATAAGCCTACGAGACTTCGTAAACTCAGATGGTGTTACCGTTAAGGAAGGGTGGTGGGAGCTAGAGGGAGGATATATCGCTAAATCAGGAACTATGTCTATATTTGAATCAGTTAATGGCGGGTGCCAGAACCTCTGTGCAGCTGATGCAAACTGCATCGCTTCGGTCGCTGTTAGACAATCGTCTGAATCTTCATCTTGCCGTTTATATTACCATTCAGATACTGCCATAAAATATGAGCGATTTTGTGGTAGGGAAATCCCTGGTGTCTTTACAGCAGAAGATCAATGCAAGCTAACTCTAGCCGCCAATGCTATTTGGGCGTCTAAGTGTCCATAACTTTGAATACTTAACAAGTCAAAGCAAGCGTACTTGGTAAAGCTGTCAGCTTTTTTGCATGGGCAAAAGGCCGCCAATTTTACCAAGCCGTTGTTTGAGGCGTTAAATTATATGAAAGTTTTGAAAATTATATTTTTGACATTAGGTGCGTTGGTAATACTTCTAATAATTCTGGCAGCAGGAGTTTACGTAAGTTGTGATTCATCTAATCCTAAGCGCGTAGAGGTTGTTGTCCCAAGTGAACTTATTGGCAAGGCATATACTGAATCGCCCCTAGCTCACTAGACACTCTTTAACTATATAATGAGTCAGAGGAGGCTGTTATAGCTAGTGAACGCTATGGTGAAAGCGCGCAGACTTAAAGCGTATTCGTCGCCAATCTTAATTAAAAGGTAAGTAAAAAAAGGCAAATCCATGGTTAGTAATTTAAGAGAAGTCTATCAACTGAAAGTCCAATTAAAAGGGATTCGCCCTCCAATTTGGAGGCGTTTTCTAGTATCCAATACAGCTACACTTGAAGAATTTCATCACACAATTCAAATTGTAATGGGCTGGACGAATTCTCACTTACATCAGTTCATTTCTGGGAAAGCAAGATATGGGATGGTAGATCCTGAGTTTGGCATGGAGTGGGATGATGATTTACAAGATGAACTCAATTTCAAAGTAAAAAATATTATAAAAAATGAAGGTGATTCAATTTTATATGAATATGATTTTGGTGATGGCTGGGAACACAAAATAACATTAGAGAAAATCCTTCCTTACAATAAGGATCAATTTCTACCATTTTGCATTAAAGGAAAGCGAGGCTGCCCGCCTGAAGATGTTGGCGGAGTATGGGGATATACTGATTTTCTAGAGAAATGGATCGATGAAGATCATCCTGAACACGAAGAGCTGAATGAATGGGCTGGAGGCTATTTTGATCCTGAAATATTTGACCAGATTGAAACAAACGAAATTCTGGAAGAAGTTTTTACCCGTGTATAACCAGTTTATAGCCCCCCAGTTTTAGTCGTTAACCCTCGCTGCAAATACCGTCAATAAGTGATAGCAGAATAGCTTTATGTCGTGGCAAATTCGTTATTGTATCTTCAGCCGCGACAAGGTTTCCATCCAGTCGCATACTTATATAGCCATGAATCATTGACCATATCGCAATTGCATCTGTTTCTATATCTACGCGGTGATTTACTTTGTTCTGGCGTAATAATGAAAGCAAGGCTGAATAAACGCGATCCATCTCTTTCGCAACAGCGGGATCATCTTGATCGACCAATTGGCGCTGCCAAAGTAGTTGATAGCGATGTGGGGTATCGAAAGCAAACTGAAAACAGGCTTCAGCAAAAGCTTGTATCGCTTGTGCTGGTTTATCTGCTAAGTCGGTTATTGCTTCTATGGTGAGGTCTGCTAAGTCGGAAAATACCGCCGCGGCGATGGCTGTCAGCATCGCTCGCCGGTTAGGAAAGTGATTTGCGGGTGCTGAGTGTGCCACACCAGCATTGCGCGCTACAGCACGAATCGTGATGCCTTCAATCCCTTGGGTATCGAGTAATTTTAATCCTTCTTGAAGCAGAACTAGCCTTAGGTCGCCGTGCTTTTGTCCTGCGGTACGCTTCTGTTTTGCTTTCAAATTGACACTGTCCATTTTATTCACCATACTGACACTGTCCATTTTAACATCGCCTTCTATTTGAACCAAGTTGAATGCTCACTTTTAAATGGCAAAGCCCTTGAGGCTAATGTGTTATTAACTGATTACAATAAGGAAGAATCCTATGAATTCAAATCTTATTATTTGGCCTGTTCTTGCGCAAATTTTGCTGACTCTCATGATGTTCATTATGCTGGGGGTTAGGAAAGCCAAGGCAATAAAAGCGGGTGAGGTAAATCGTAAACAGGCTGCTTTAAATAATCGAGTATGGCCAGAGAGTGTAGTGAAAGTTTCTAATAATATCGCTAATCAATTTGAAGCCCCTGTGCTGTTTTATGTTCTTTGTTTAGTCTTTTTTAGCATTGATGCTGTTGGTATTACAGCCATTATTTTGGCTTGGGTATTTACGTTGAGTCGATTCGCTCATGCGTATGTGCACATTGGTTCTAATTATGTCCCTATGAGACTTCGGTTGTTTTTACTTGGCTGCTTTGCATTGATTGCGATGCTTATACTGTCGGCTTGGGAGTTAGTCGTAGGTATAGCGGCTTAATTTTGGTTGCAACTTTGAATAATTCTGGCAGATTGGTGCATAAATACAGCCAACAAGAAGACACAAGGATGATCGTCTTAAACAGCGTTTTTCCGCATCTTCATTATTTATTCTTGGAACGATAATGATTAAAGCCTATCAAGAATTTTATAAGGTCTCTAACATATCAGATTTAAAGAATATGGAATGTAAATAAAGCTATTGGTAGGAAGCTGATTGAGCATTGTCGAGAATTTGCAGGTAATAGTGGTGCTGTTAGATTGCAATGCGTTACTGCTCCAGATAATGAACCGGCACAGAAATTGTATGATTCATTAAATGCAAATAAAAGTACGTGGAATTTTTATGGGTACAATACTGATGATTCAGTGAGACCTGTTATCAAAACAAGGAAGTAATATGCCATTCGAAAGAATTATGGGAATTAATGTTATAGACGATGCCAAATATCAGAAGTATAGAGAAGCAATGCTGCCTATATTGGCCTCATTTGGGGGCTCTTTTGGTTTCGATTTCAAGGTATCAGAAGTGTTATTGTCAAAAACACAGGATGATATCAATCGAGTTTTTACAATAGAGTGTCCTAGTCAACAAATAATGGAAGAATTCTTTTCTAATCCAGAGTATCTAGAAGTGCAAAAAATGTACTTCAATAGTTCAGTTGGTAGCAGAACAGTTATTTCGTTGCATGAAAAATAAAGGATTATAAGTGCATGATGAGTTTTAATAATCCAAAGCATATTGGTATATTTTTAGGTGTGCTTTATGGGATTTCAGCAAGAATATTATTGGATATCGAATTTCTTAAAGACTACGTCAACTTGGTTTCAGTCTCTTTCGTGTTTTTTGTTCCATTTGTAATTGGTTTTATAAGAATACATTTTGAGTTACGGGTAAATAGTGATCTTACCTATAGGGAAATGATAACACTTGCGTGGCAGCCTATCTTTATTTTCCTGTTGGTTACTATTTTTACGTTGCTTGAGGGCAGTATCTGTGTGGTGATGACGTTACCTGCATTCATGTTTTTTGCAAGTCTGGGTGGTTTGGCCGCAGGTTTATTGAATAAGTTTATAAAAAATAGACAAAAAGGTACTTTGCTATCTGTAACGTTATTGCCTTTCTTTTTATTACCTCTTGAAGTTAATTTTCTTCACTCCTCAAAAACTTATCAAGTAGAAAATAGCATAATCATACAGGCTTCACCTGAGGTTGTATGGAGTCAGCTTGCAAATGTTAATGCAATTGATGAGTCTGAATTATCTTTTTCTCTAACTCATCTCATTGGGGTGCCTAGGCCAATTGAAGCAAGTATGAACGCTAACGGAGTTGGTGCCGTTAGAACAAGTAAATGGGCAAAAGGTGTTGAATTTAAGGAGGTTATAACCGACTGGGTTCCTAATCATAGAATGGCGTATGACTTTGATATTGATCCTGATGCAATTCCAGATGATGCTTTAGATAAGCATGTGAAGCTTGGTGGTGAATATTTCTCTCCTATTAAAGGTGAATATTTAATTACCAAAGACTATGAAGGAAATACACTTTTACACTTGAAAACGACACTGCTAGATAATACCAATTTTGGTATTTATTCTCGAGTATGGGGTGAGATTATTTTTCAAGATTTTCATTTGTCGTTGCTTAAATTAATGAAGTTACGTTCTGAGACTCTATTAAAAAACAATGAATTTAATGCAAGTTTGTGAAGTGGTTTATCTTTAACTTTGTTCAAAGTTACAGTTGCAGTTGCTACGGGGTCTGCGTTAAGCGGATTTAACCCGTAAATGCAATAGGTGAAATTATTCCTAAGAATACCTGATTAGGGATTTTAAAGCCTAAGTATTTTTTAAGGCGGTTATTAATCCTATCCATCACCGCTTTTACATCTTTTTTATTATCATTTTCTGTTGGTGTAACAGATTGGTTCATGCCTAGTATCAAGTTTAAAGTGATTTTTGACAAAATTATTTCAGAATAGATATTATTTCAAGAAACTGGTCGGCGTTTCTAACAGCTAGTGCTAAGGATTTTAATTCAACCAAAGATCTCGGTTCGTCTTATTTGACAAAACTAATAATATGTCCGAATATCATTGCCAATATTATATAATCAAACTAAATGATGATTAAAAAAAGCATCAGGAGCCTACCCCCGCTTGAATTTGAAGCAATAGTTCGAGATGCATGATGTGTTGAAGAGGCATTGAGCAAGATTATTGATTTTTTCTTCAATAATGATGTGAGGGTTGCCCCAAAGAAGATGATGGGGATATGTTATTATTTCAATTTTGTGGCCCTTATCCTTGGGGTGAAAATACCAATATTAATATTATTAGGCAAATTTCATTTACCGATGAATAGGGTGAGCATATCGCTCCCAAATTTATGAAGTTAAAGTAATGAGAATATAATATCTTCACTTAAAAGAGCGAAGATGCACTTATAAATATTAATTATAGAGAAATAAAATATGAAAAAAACAATGTCTATTCTTGTACTGGCAGTAGTCGTTTCGGGCTGCGGTGGAGAAAGTAGTGATAGTATGGTTAGCACTAAAGAGACTGATACTAGCTTGGTCACTGAGCTAGAAGGACAGTGGTTGAAATCTTGTGGTTCTGTTGATCAAAACGATGATGAGACTTTATACGATATTGTTGAATTGACATTTACTAATAATAAAATTTCTTCGAGCATTCGTAATTTTACAGATTCTAATTGCTCACAGCCTTATCGGGATTCTCCTAATCCTAAAGCGAGTGCATATTTCCAAATCGGGGATAAAGTAATCGTATCAGGGGGACTAGAGTCGACGGAAATCGATAGCCAAATTAACCGATCTGAAGGCGCTCCGTTTATTGCTAATGAATTCGATATTTATTATATCTCTGATAATGTACTTTATTTCGGTGATAGCAATGGTGTTAATGATGGTTCTATCGCTGCTCGTCGACCCGTAGAATTAAATTATAATCGTCGTTATAATCGACAGTAAAATTTTATGTTTTATCGCTGCTGTCTCGTTAATAATTTTTAAAATTACGCCATTGTAAATTACGCAATTGATTGAACAGCGATATTACTTTGAAATTTCTGTTGATATCTTTTCAAAGTTGCAGTTGCTACTGGGTCGCGTTAGACTAAATAGGCTTATTTAATCATAACTAAAAACGACTATAAAAAATAAATAGGAGTATAAAGTAAATGGAAATTGTAGCACTCGATAAGTTTTGGGAACTTATAAACGAAAAATTAGAGGGTTGGATAGAAGCAGGCATTAAACTTTTACCTAATATCATGGTTGCTATTTTGCTGGCCATTATTTTCGGTCTGCTTGCAAAATACGTTGGTAAAGCCGCTCAGAAAGTTCTTCACAAAGCATTGGAATCTGAACAGATTGCCAATCTACTCGCGTCAATTATTAAAGTTTTAGTCTTATTTGCTGGTCTCTTTGTTGCACTTGAATTCTTAGGGCTAACAGGCACGGTTATGTCACTGCTAGCGGGTGCTGGTATTGTGGGTTTGGCATTGGGTTTTGCTTTCCAAGATATGGCTGAGAATTTAATTGCAGGTATTGCAATGGGCGTTCGAAAACCATTTCAAATAGGAGATATCATTGAGGCCGAGAAGGTATTTGGCACGGTAAAAACCATCAATTTGCGCAATACGATTGTTGAGACATTCTTTGGTCAGATTGAGATTATTCCAAATAAAATTTTATTCAGAAATATTCTAACGAATTATACTTATACTGGTGTAAGACGTATTGAAGTACCTGTTGGCATTTCATATGCTGATGATCCTGAAAAAGCGGCGTCGGTTATCACCGAAGCGATTAATTCTTGTGATTTTGTAGTCAATCAAGAAGAAACGGGCGTTTTCGCTAAAGAATTTGCCGATAGTAGCATTAATTTGTTGGTTTGGTTCTGGATTGATTACCCTGGTGAAACAGGTTTTATGCAAGCAAGGCATAAGGCTGTGGTAGAAATTAAGAAAGCGCTAGAGAGTGCGGATATATTGATTCCATTCCCAATCAGAACTTTGGATTTTGGTGCAAAAGGCGGTGAAAAATTAAATACGATGCTTTCACATAAAAAGACCATGAATTCAGAGAAATCCAGCGCTTCTGAAAATGAGAAGTATGGTGAGACGGATAGCGATGGTGATTCTGAAGGAAGTGATGGGGAATCTGCAGGTAACAGTTAAATAACTAATTCATAAGGGGAAATACCGATGACAACAACTAAAAAAACCGAGACTAAAAGCACAGTAAAAGCTGATGAGCTAGCGGCTAGTAAAGAGGCAGCATTAGATGCTTATGAAAAACTATTAGAAGCTAAGCAACACTTAAAATTAGCCGCGGAATCTGCTGGGGTTGATATGAAAGATGAAGCGATTGAGCAATTATTGAAAGGGCGTGCTAAAACAGAGGAGTTGGTGGATCAAACTAGCGTCTTTATTCGTGAGAAGCCATTGGCTAGCTTAGGTATTGCTTTTGTGGGTGGCCTTATTATTTCTCGTTTATTTTCACGTAAATGATCGAGGAAAAAGGTCCGCAGGATTCTGCAGAATCTCTCGACAATACTAAAATATCTGATGTATTGGATGAGATGAATGCGTTGATGGGCTGGCTGCAGAGTGCAGCCTCAACAGGTTCTGAGATTTTTGACTTATTCAAGCTTGAGGTTCGGCTTGCTGTTACGGATGTTAAGCGTTTAATCTTACTCTCAAAGCTGCTTGTGCCTATGCTTTTGCTCGCTTGGATGAGTTTGAGCGCAGTGCTGGCATGGCATGTTTATTTATTGAATATATCGGTCTCTCAGGGCCTGTTGTTTCTTTGCTGTCTCCAATTTCTGGGCTTGTTTGGTATTACTTTCGGTTTGAAATATTATCAAAAAAGTTTGACTTTACCGTTAACTCGACAGCACATTCGTCGGTTTATTGAAGGTCAAAAGCGTGAGCCGTAAAACTTTACTTCATAAGATTCAGTTACAAAATGAGCGTTTAGATTTACGCCAGGCGCAGTTTATTTTAGCCCGTGCGCGATCAAAACGAGTTTTAAGTCGATGTAATCCTTATTTGATTATTGGTGTTGGGTTGTTAGCGGGAGTCGCTACCAAGGCCCTAGGGTGGCGCAAGGCATATAGTTTGGCAAAAGTGGGCGCTCGACTTTACCCTTTAATAACGAATGGGGTTAAGCCGAACGACGAGTGAAAGCAGTCAGGTTAAACCGGCTGCTAACATTCTTAGCTAGCGTCTTGAATACTTAAAGAAAATACTTTCCAACCTGCCTCTGGTATGGGTTTATGCTCGCTGGTAAACCAGTGTATTCGTTCCTTTTTGTCTAATACAAACAAGGGTATAACGCCATTATTATCTTTTAACCATTGCTCAAAACTGTATGCCTCACTGAGTGGTGTATTTTTAACAAAACCATTTTTATTTACCAAAGCATTAAGTTTTGTGTAAGTAATATTGGCCCCAAATAATGTATGGCCTTTGTAGCTTTCAGAGACTACATGTTTTTCATGTGAATTCAGTTCTTCTTCTGAAGGTAATGTAAAAACATTTTTTACGCCAAAATCTTCTTTAAATCGCAATGCCGTCGTATTGTTAGTCGCGCTGTGACGAGACAGGCCTAGCATGGTTTTAAAGCCATTCAGTTCTAGATTCATTTCGGCATGGTCAGAAACGGGGTTGCCATAATAAGTATCAAGCCCTTTCATTCTTGCAGCGCTGATGTCTTCCCAATGGCTGTCACACAGAAGTGTTTTTAGGCCGATTTTATTTAGAGCTTCAGCAACAACGATTGATACTGGGTTAGCCCCGATAATAAGAACACCTTTGTTTTCAGGAGATTCTACGCCCAATAATTTTGCTAACGGTCTTGCGGTTAAGCCTTGAAGTAGAACGGTACCAATGATTACGCTAAAGGCTAGTGGAACCAATAGCTCGGCATTTTCCATATTCAGTTGTTCTAGTTTAATTGCAAATACAACTGAGACAGCGGCAGCAACAATGCCTCGTGGTCCTACCCAAGAAAGAAAGATACGCTCTTTAAACGTGAATTTAGAGCCTATGGTGCTCACAAATACTTTCACTGGTCGAGAGACAAGTTGAACCACCAAAAATACGCCAACAGCTCCCCAGCCTATAGCATAGAGTGCGTTCAAATCCACGCGAGCAGACAGTATGATGAATAACGCCGATACAAACATAAGTGTTAGGCTTTCTTTAAAGCTTAAAATATCTTTTGTATTAACGCCTCGCATATTCACTAACCAGATTCCCATAATGGTAACGGCTAATAACCCCGACTCGTGCATTAAGGTATTGGATAACGAAAACGCCCCGGTCACAAAGGCTAACGCCGCAAAATTTTGTAAGTATTTTGGGATAAGGTGATGGCGTAATAGTAGCCCTAAACAATAGCCGGCTAATATTCCAAACAGTGTGCCTATGAAGATCGTTTGGCTAAACACGGCGAGCACATGTAACCAATCTGATCCTGTTTGTTGCGCTACAATCCACTCGAAAATCAATACCGCAAACAAAGCACCCAGTGGGTCGATGATTATGCCTTCCCAGCGAAGTGTTCTAGAAATCATTAGATTGGGTCTGACTGATTGTAAAATTGGCATGATGACGGTTGGGCCAGTAACAACCATTATTGCGCCAAATAATGCAGAGATAGACCAGCTTAAGGAGGTAATATAATGAACGGCAATGGTTGTAATGGCTGCATTGATAAAGGCGCCGTATGTCACCATATTTCTAACGGTGCTGCCTATTCCTTTTAACTCTGACCGCTTTAGCGTTAAGCTTCCTTCAAATAGGATGACGGCTACACATAGGGAAATAAAAGAAAAAAGAAAGTCACCGAAAAGTGCATCAGGATCGAACAAGCCTGTCACTGGACCCAGTATTATTCCTGTTAGTAAAAGAAACAAAATGGCTGGAACTTTTATCCTCCAAGCTAGAATTTGACAAGCAAATCCTAGCATACCAATCAGCCCTAGCATCAATAAATCAGGTATTTCCATAATACGTTGTTTCCTAATGATTTTGAGTATTGTAATTAGACAAGGTAAGAAAGATACCAGAAATCAGGGGGAAAAACCTATTTGCTAACGGCTTTATATTGAAGGGGGAATAGTAATTTTTGTTCAATCTATTATAGTGAGTATTTTAGCTATTTTTGGGAGAGATACATTGATTCGAAAGACGATTAAGTTTATGGGTGAGTGGATGTTTGGCATCCTGCTATTACTTATTGTATTGAGAATTGCAGCGCCTTTTATTGCTGAATGGGCGATTAATCGGCAGATTGACAATACTGATGGTATCTATGGGCATGTGACAGATGTAGATCTTAATTTATATCGAGGTGCATACGAGATTGAAGGCATTGAACTGTTTATGGAGAAAGGCGATGAACAGTACCCATTGTTAGAAATTAAAACGCTGGATCTGTCTATATTCTGGGGAGCACTGCTGAACGGAAATATAGTCGCTGAGGCCATCTTAGAACAACCGGTATTCAATTTAGTCGATCGCGAGAATACAAAAGTGGTTGCGAATGAAGCGGTCACCGATGAAAAAAATTGGACTGAATTGATTAAAACTCTGACGCCTTTTTCTATTGATCGCTTAGAGGTTGTGAATGGAGAATTGCATTTCCGTAAACCCGATGGTGAGCCAAAGGTTGATGTTTTTCTGACAGAAATAAACTTGTTAGTTGAAAATATAACCAATAGTGAAAAACTCTCCAATACTCTATTGGCTGATATCAATGTATCTGCACAGGTTATGGCAGAGTCTGGTATTCAACTGAAGGGAAAATTTGATCCCTTTAATCGTATTCCTACCTTTGATCTGAATATGGAAATGCAAAATCTATCATTAATGCACTTAGATGATTTTATTAAGGTTTATACGCCTTTTGATATCGAAGGCGGATCGTTGGATTTAGCATTAGAGCTAGCAGCGGAAAAAGGAAATATAAAGGGGTATCTGAAACCTGGTATTTATAATTTGGATGTATTTGATTGGCGAGAAGATGTTAAGAAAGATAATGACAATCCGTTCCAGGTAATGTTTGAAGCATTGTCAGGCGGAATTGCCGAATTACTTGAAAATCAAAATCGTGATTTATTAGCGACAAAAATTGAATTGAAAGGAAAAGTAGATTCGCCAGAAACTTCGACTCTATCTGTATTATGGGGCATCTTTAAAAATGGCTTTATCGATGCGTACAAAATAAACGTCGAAGACTCAGTATCTCTGGATGGTGAAGCGAAAAGTCGAGAAGATTAATTATTTCGCTTTTGCCGTTTTGGATTCCAGTAAACCTTCTATGTACAGCATGTTGATTATAACCAGTAGGATGACGGTCAACGGAGCCGCTAGCAAAATGCCTGTCATACCCACCATACCCGCCAGAATGACTTGCACAAAAAGCGTTAGGGCTGGAGGAAGGCCCGCTATTTTGGCCTGTAGTACTGGCGTTAATACATAGCTTTCGATTGTTTGAACAGCAACATAAAGACCGGTAACGTACAGTAACGCATCAAACCCACTAATTACGCTAACCATGGCTGCAGGAATAAACGCAATAAGGGGGCCGATGTTGGGTATAAAAGAAAGCAGTGCTGCAATAATTCCAAGGATCAGAGCAAGATCGATTCCGAGTATCCATAACCCTATCGTTGTCAGTACACCTACTATAATCATTGAAGCAATTTTTGAAACAAGCCAATCTGAAAGAGCGGAACCACATTCATTAAATACTTCGCGGGCTCTTTCTCTATTGGCCGGAGGAACAAGCATTACGGTACCGTTGACGTACCATTTTGGGTTAACTGAAAGAAATAGCCCTAGAAAAAGTGCAAAGATAAAACTTCCTAGACCGTTTACTGTTGATGATAAAAAGCTGGATGCCGCATCCATGATGGTACTTGCTTTAGGGTCATAGGAGTTGAGGCTTTTTATATTGTTTGTGAGCTGATCAACCCATTTCAATTCTGCAGTATAAGTTTGTATATAGCTGATTGCTTTTGGCATACGCTCTGCCAGTTCACTGGCTTGAGTGGCTATTTTGGGGCCGGTATAGGAGAGAAAAAGCAGAAGTAAAATGAAGGGGACAATAACCGTTACAGGAAGCCAGGCCTTACGGGGAAGGTTCGTCTTATTACCTAACCAGCTTGCTGAACCGCTAAATAAAACCGCAATTAATATGCCTCCAAAACCCGTCAGTATGATTTTACTGTTTGTCGCAAGCATCCATGCAAAAAGCACAACGGCCATCGCGATACTCGCCTGAATGAACGTACGCTTTATGAGTGATTCTGTATTCATATAATACCTTGAAAGCAAGTCGTGAGATTCGTGTATTATGAGTCTGTCATAATGACGTTGAAAATTATTTAAAAAATATTAATGAAGATTCTATATTATCAAACACAATGCTGCAAAAGAGACGCCGGTCGGAGCTCATATGAACCATAATGCTAAGAAGAATAATTCAAGAGGAAGGCATATAAAAAAGCCTAGAAATATGCCTCTACTAGGGTGGAGAGACATTCTATTGCGAGTAAGGAACCGCCTAGATACTGACAATCTTGGCTTGATTGCTGGCGGCGTTGCTTTTTTCTTTTTGTTAGCAATCTTTCCTGCTATTTCCGCTATGGTTGCAATATATGGTTTGGTTAATGATCCCACCGATATGCAAGAACAGTTTCAGTCGTTTTCACAATTGCTGCCTACTGAAGCCAGTGAAATTATTTTATCGCAGTTACAAGAAGTGACTCGACAGTCTTCTGCTTCTTTAAGTCTGGGGGCACTTTTGGGTATGCTTTTCGCCTTTTGGAGCTCGATGAAAGGGATGTTAGCAATGATTCGAGCATTGAATGTCGTTAATCTTGAGGACGAAAAGCGGGGTTTTTTTGAATTAAGAATTTTTGCTTTTTTTCTGACTGTATGTTCAGTTATTTTTGTTGTGGTTTGTTTATTTTTAATTGCATTTATCCCCTTGTTATTAAACAATTTAGGTCTTGCAAGCTTCTCTGAAACATTATTTTCATTGCTTCGTTGGCCGTTGCTTACAGTAATGATATTGGTAATGCTGGCGATAATTTTTCGTTTTGCGCCAAGTCGTAATAATGCTCGTTGGGTTTGGATTATGCCAGGTACTATAGTAGCCGTTGTTTTGTGGCTTATTGGATCGATTCTGTTCTCTTGGTATACATCAAATTATGCCCAATATAATGCAACATATGGATCACTTGGCGCGGTAATCGTCTTGCTTCTTTGGTTTTATCTTACTGCCTATATCGTATTAATTGGTGGAGTATTGAATTCGGAAATGGAGCATCAAACAGGTGTAGATACAACCATTGGTGAGGAAAAACCTATCGGGCAGCGAAAAGCAGAAGTTGCGGATACGTGGGGTGAGTCACCTTAAGTTATTTTTATTTAATTTTGTACATGGTTCTTAATATTAAAAATAGACAATTGATTAAGCCAGTAACTTGCTTCATTATAATGAATTGAATATTTTTAACCCTCAATGAGTAAAAGGATATTTATGGATATTTTAAGAATTTTATTATCAATTCTATTGCCTCCACTAGGGGTGTTTTTGCAAGTTGGTATTGGCGCGCAGTTTTGGATTAATATTTTACTAACATTATTAGGATATTTTCCAGGTGTAATTCACGCGGTGTATATCATCGCTAAGCGTTAAAATTTGAAGCAATAACCTCGATTGTTTTAAATAATGGCGAGCTTTAGTCAACATTATCTGCACTAAGCTCGCCAATAATTTCGATAGAAAATCAGGTGAATAGTCGTGGATAATGAACCAGAGACTGCAGTTGTAACCCCATCAGAAAATCCTTCTATACCTGCCAAACGTACTGTTTTTAGTTTGCCGACTTACGGTCTATTAACCCTGGCCATTCTTTATACTTTGTATTTTGCAAAGTCATTATTAATGCCGGTTCTTGTGGCGATGTTATTTTCATTATTACTCAGCCCCTTAGTATCAATGTTTAAGCGCTTGTATATTCCTCGCGCATTGTCAGCCATGCTATTGATTACTATGATTGGTGGGCCTTTAACGCTATTAAGTATTGAATTAGCCGGGCCTGCTCAGAAATGGGTAGAGCAAGTGCCTAAGCTTTCGGCTCATCTAATTGAAGAATTGGATGATTTAAGTCAGGTCATTAGTACCGATAATTTAACGGATATTGATGAAGTTGTATTGCCAGTAAAAGAAAAGAGCTCTAGCTTCTTTAGCTGGTTTAGTAGTGATGACGAGCCCGTTATCGTTGAAGAGAAAAAAGATAATAGTGTGCTTTCTGCGCGGGTAACTCAAGGTGGAATCGATATTATTATGTCGATATTAGTTGCGACGCCGATGGCTCTTGCTCAGTTTATGACATTTCTTATTTTGGTGATGTTTCTGTTGATTTTTGGTCCTGGCTTGTATGACGGTTATCTAAAAACTATTCCAATGGAAACCAGTACTCGTCGCTCTGCAACATTAATTGGTAAGCTGCAAAAGGAGTTATCTCGCTATATCATCACCGTCACTATTATTAATATCGGCTTGGGTATTGTTACTGCTGGTGTATTTTGGGTGATGGGGGTTGATGATGCGTTATTGTGGGGAGCATTGGTTGGCTTGCTCAATTTTGCGCCTTATTTAGGCTCTTTAATGTCTTTAATTATTCTCAGTTTTGCTGGGATAACGCAGTATGGTATTGAGGCTGCTGCTTTGGTGCCAGCAGCGGTATTTTTTGGTATTAATATGCTGGAAGCTCAAGTTGTTACGCCAACGATACTTGGACGTCACATGCAGCTTAATCCTTTAATTTTAATTTTGTGGTTATTACTTTGGGGTTGGCTCTGGGGTGCGGTAGGTGTTTTAGTCGCAGTTCCCTTACTTGTTTGTATCAAACTTGCGGCAGAGCAGCTAAATATACTCAGCAAGTGGGTGAAGTTAATTGAAACAGGTATGTGATATCAGTTATCTGTAATAGTACCCGCATAGCATATTAAAAATAGGAACATAAATAATATGTATGCAGGTGCTATAACCTGACTTTTAAAGGTTATATATTACTGAAAGTCATCTTTTTCAAATACCATATCTTCTATTACCAAAACATCTAAGCCGCTAGTAAAGAATACGGATAAAGCATCTTCAACGGTATGTATAATTGGTTTTCCCATGACATTAAAGCTGGTATTAATAAGGATTGGAACGCCTGTGATGTCATTGAAGGCAGAGATTAAATCATAATATTTTTCGTTAGCTTCGCGGGTAACACTTTGAGCTCGGCCCGTTTTGTCTTCATGAACAACCGCTGGCACTTTATCCCATACCGCTTCTTTAAATTTCAGCGTTCTTTCCATGTATGGCGAGACTTGGTAGTTTTCGAAATATTCATGTCCGTGTTCATGCAGAATAGATGGTGCAAAAGGTCGAAATTCTTCGCGGAATTTAACGCGTGAATTTAACGCATCTTTCATATCAACAGAGCGGGGGTCTGCTAGGATAGATCGATTGCCTAGTGAGCGAGGTCCAAATTCTGCTCGGCCTTGCACCCAGCCTATAATTTTTCCTTCTGATAATAGCGTTGCTACTCGTTCATACAGTGGTTTACCCGTGAGTACTTTGTGCTTAAGTCCACTGAATGTTTGACAGCTTTTAAGTACGTCTAAATTCATTGTTTCGCCTAGGTAGGGCGTCATTTGAGCGACGGGTGGAACTTTTGTTGGGTTGTCGTTGTAATACGCGAGTAAAGCCGCACCGATTGCGTTTCCTTCATCGCCAGGAGCAGAGTAAACGTGTAAGTTTTTAAACGGTGTTTTGTCTAGTATGGTGCCATTACAGGCGGAGTTAAGTGCGCAGCCTCCTGACAATATAAGGTTTTCGGAGATACCACGAGCATGTAGCTGGCTCAAAATCTCGGTCATTAATTCAGTAAAAATTAATTGCCCGTTATAAGCAATATCCGCCGCTTCAATGGATGAGCGTCCTGGCTTTAGTTGCATTTCAAAAAGTTCGTCGTAGACGTTTAATACCGAGAAGTTACGGCTAACAAATCGATTGTCTTCAACTTCTAAGATTTTTTTCAGTTTTAAATAGATAGTTTCATCGTATTTTCCGTAGGGAGCTAATCCCATTACTTTCCATTCTTCGCCTTTAATAGGATCAAAGCCGCATACTTTACAGATCATGCTGTAAAACATTCCTAAGCTTTGCAGAGATTTTTTGATCCCCGTCAGCTTGGTTATTTTTCCGTTTTTGTAGCTGTAGAATGAGGTTGAAGTGCTTTCTCCAAAGCCATCAATCACTGCGCAAACACCTTCTTCGAAAGGGCTAGTAAAGCAAGCGGTTGCGGCGTGTGTTAGGTGATGGTCGCAGTTATTTACTTCTACTTTTACATCGGGGTTGGTCATTCTGCGCTGAAACTGAAGACTTTTACCTGAAAAGGCATATACGTTTTGTAATGATTCAATTAGGTAGTAATACACGTTGTACACATAAGGAATCATTTTCTTTTTAAATAAAGGCAATAATAAGAAGATGATTTTTAAACTGAATTGAGTTTTGCCGCTCCATGTTTTAGCAATCACTAAGTCAGCATCTTTGTCGGTATATTTTTTAAGCAGTTTCTCTACGTGTATCAGGTCATCGGCAAAGGTATTCCATGTGCGTTTGTTTTGCAGATGGCGTTCAGTCGATTCGGCGTATACTACTTCACCTTCCGCATTAACAATGGCGATGGCAGGGTCGTGCTGTGAACAGGCTATGCCTACATAATTCTTTTTCATCAGAGTGTGTCCGTGATGTGGGATTTTATGCAGTGACGTATGGTTTAAATACATACGTCACTGTTTATCTTTAAGTCTTTATCTGGGTATCTTTGTATTTGATCGACCGTTATTACACGGTGTATGAAACACAAGCGGAGGTCAGGCCAGCTCCTGCAGCAATAAACAATAGATTGTCGTTATTGCTATAGAAGCCGTTTTCTGCGCCTAAGTGATACGCCATGGTTAAGGCAGAGGAGTGTGCATCGCCGTATTCTTTATAAAGATCCATCACTGTGTCATCTTTAATGTTGACGGTTTTTGCTAATTTACGCCCAAAACCTTCTTCCGCTTGAGGGGTAACCAGCTTTACTGTTTGGCGATCTAGATTGTTTGCCGTGAGGTACTCTTCCGCAGATTCGCTGGCAAACTCAAGCAGTTTTTCTTTGTATTGAGTTGGCATATCGACGGTTAAGCGTTCTTTGGCGGGCTCTGCTAGATTGTTGAAATCTAAATAGCCTCGTACGCTATGTTCGGTGGTGGCTGAATGTTTGAAGTTAAAGTTTTGAAAACCTTTTTGATCTTCAGTGTATTCCAGCAACATGGCAGCGCCCACGGTTGCGTAAGGGAAGCTTTCAAGGTCTTTATTCGATGGATGCGCATCACCGGATACAATTAATGCGTACTTAATTTGTCGACTTTTAAACAGTGCGTCGGCGGTTTGAATAGCATTGATGATGCCACAGGCACTGTTCATCATATCTAAAGAAAAGGCGGCGTTGAATGGCTGAGATTTAACATAATCAGGCTTTATACCAAGGCCTTTTTGAGCAAAAGCGGCCATGGCAGGCTCAAGCATGTTTTCGTCTCGGTAAATACCAACGTTAATGAGTAGGTCAATGTCGTTAACATTAATACCTGCTTTTTCAATGCACTGGTGCCCTGCGGCAATGGCATTTTTATTGGAACTTGTAACCGTCTTGTCGGTGCAGATACCTGTCGCTTTTATGATAGTTCCCATTATTTCACCGCCAAGTTGTTGATTGTCATTGATAAAAATCCGGTTACAAAGCCGGAGGCTGCTGGCACCATCAATATTTTAGATTTGTCTTTCAGTTTGTTGGCTTTTAAATATTCGTAAAGCACAATGAAGTGAGAGGTTGATGAGGTATTGCCGTATTTTTCCAGTACGTTTAGAGATTCTGGCTGTTCTGCTAAAAAGGCTTCTTTGCCGACTTTGAGTAGTCGTTCGACAAATTTTGATCCTACTTGATGGTGAATAATGTAATCAAAATTTTCTGATTTAAAGTCTTTGCCTTCTTTGGCTAGCATGTCTGTTTGAAAGTTTGGCCATATTTTTAAACGTTCTTCGGTATGCATTTTTGAGTTGCTGGCATACATTGCATAGCGGTTGCTTTCATTGCTGGGTTTACCAATGGCCAGCTCTGAATATTCCGGCGTGCTAATAAGATTGAAGCAATCGATCATGTCGTTATCGTCAACCGCTTTATCAAGAATAACGGCGGCACCGGCATCGCCAACAGTGAGTGAGCCAAATTGAGGATCGTAAATATCTTTTGCTTCTAATACAGCGGTTTCAGCAATGGTTGATATGTATTCGCCACTAACCACTAGGCCATTTTTAACGATGCCCGCTTTGATCATAGACTCTAAAATGTAGAGGCCGGTAAACATGCCAGCACACGCATTTGATACATCAAAAAATATGGCTTTGTCTGCGCCTAGTTTGTGTTTTAAGAACAGACTCATCGGTGGTTCGTAATAACTGCAGTCACCTACAAAGCGCGCAATTGAGCAGGAGATAATAATATCGAGATCAGCCGCTTCGTATTTTGAATTTTCAAGGCAGCTGTTGGCTGCATCAATGGCCATGGTGTAAGAATCATCTTTGTCTTCTTTCCATGAACGAGTTTTGATGCCGGTAATGGCTTCTAGATCAAACTGAGGTGGAATGTTCATTTCCTCGGTAAGCTCTGCGGTCGAAACCCTTTTATTGGGTATGTAAGCGCCGATACTTTCAAAGCGTGCTTTTGTCATGTGACCTTCCTTGCTATTAATAAGCAGTTACTAAGTTGTTAGCGGGTTAAATTTTTTAATCGTTTGAAAAGCGTTTTTGTAGCTTCATGGTCAATCCCACAGGGTTCATGGTGATTGACATTAATTCTTGGGCCTCACCCCCATCGGGTGTATCGACACTGCTGATTTCGAAGTTTTTAAATAGCATGACCATCGCAAGTTTTATTTCGAGTATGGCTAAGTAGCGCCCTGGGCAAACTCTTGGTCCAGAACCAAATGGCATGGATACGCGCCTTGCTTGTGCAACATCGTTGCCTTCGGCTTTTAACCAGCGCTGTGGGTTGAACGCTTTGGGGTTAGGGAAATAGCGTTCTGCAAGAGTATCGTGTCGGCATACACTCCAAATCCACATGTCTTTAGAAACAGCGATACCAGCAACTTCAGTATCTTCTAAGGCAACCAACACGTTAAAAGGGCCTGTGGGTTTGAGTCTTAATGTTTCAAGGATGCAGGCTTCAATAAATTTTAATTCGCCTAATTTCTCAGGTGTTAGGTCATCTAGCGATTCACCACATTTGTCAGCGATGCTTCGCGCTTCTTGTTGTGCGTATTCCAATGCTTCTGGATTGCGTTTCAGTAAATAAATTAACCATGAAAGTGTTGTTGCTGTTGTTTCTTCACCTGCTAATAGCATGGTGACAACATTGCCAGCGACGTCGTTATTGTTGACACCACTGTCCTTTTTATCGGCGGCGATGATCATCGATTCCAGTAAATTCTGAGGGCTTTCATATCGTGCTGGATCGCTATCGAGGCGTTTACGTGCTTTTGTAATAAATTCATTAATGGATTTATTTACTAGGTCGACGCTGCGATCTAGTTGACGATCACTCGGCAATTTTAGGATTCGCCAATAAGGGACGATGGCGTTTACGCGTTTAAAAAGTGCAGGTAGGATTTTATCTAAATGATGCTGAATCAGATCATCGTCAGTTTCTAGCGTATTGATGTCTGAGCCAAAAGATAGCCCTGCGATGGCGTCGACGGTATAGCGCATAAAGTCGGCTTGAAGATCAATGGTTGTCTCCGTATCGATTGCCTTTAGCCAACGCCCCTGCAGACGTTTAGTGACTTTTAATAGCGATGGAAAATAACTGCGAATATTATGGGGGGTTAAGCTGGCCATTACCATGCGGCGTTGGTCTTTCCAAGTTTGTCCTTCGGCCGTTAAAAGGCCTGATTGCAGTCCCATTTCTTCAAGTGTATCGACTAATTGTTTTGGGCGGCGAAAGCCATCAGGTCGATCTTTTAATAATGCGGTTTCTATTTCATGATCGGCGATGACCAATACTTTGGTTGGCCCCAGATGCATTTTAAATAGTGGACCGTATTGTTGAGCCCATGCTTCGATGTCTTGGTGCAAGCGTGAAAGTTTCACTTGCAGGGCATTGCCAACCACAGGCCAAGGTTTTGGCCCTGGTAGATCTTTAAATTGGCGCAACGCTGTCTTTTGATGGGCTGTCATTGTTAGCGGCCTACAAACTTATCGATACCGCCGATTTTATTGACCCATTGTTGTAAGCTGGCCATTCCTTTGTCTTGATTTATCTTTGGCTGGTAGTCAAAATCTTTTTTAGCCGCACTGATATCGAAGGTGGATGAGTAGGTTAATAATCCGACGGCATAGCGAGATAATGGCGCTTCTACTTTTCTGGCTAATACCGGTATTTTCCAGATTAAATCAAATAGGCCACCTATACGCATAAGTACTTTAGGGCTTATTTTCTTTTTGATAGGAGGGGCTTTGAAGGTTTTTCCTAGCTGATTTAAAAAGCCCCAAACGTTAACGACTTCATCATCCGTTATGAAATACGCCTTGCCACCTACCTTGTCTGACTTGGCGGCTAAGATGCACGCATCGGCTGCATTTTCGACATGGCATAGTGTTGCGTAAATATCTTTTCCATCAGACATGTCTGGAAATTTTTCTTTTAGCATGCCAAGCAATATCTTAGGTACGAACCCGGTTGTATCGCGCGCTCCCCAAATGCCTCGTGGTCTCAGTGAGCAAGTAATGAAGTTTTCAGTATTAGCAGACATAACATATTGTTCTGCAAGTGCTTTTGTTTCTGAATATAAATTTATATACTTTTGCGGATAAGCATAGGTTTCATCAATGTTATTCTGATGGCTGAAATCAAAGAATATGCTAGGGCTACTGATAAAAATAAAGCGTTTTACACCTTGTTTTTTAGCTTCGTCTACTAGGCTGCGGGTTGATAAAACATTGTCATTATAAAACTGAGTACGATCACCTTGGGTCGTGACGCGCGCCGCTGAATGGTAAACCGCATCAATGCCTTTGGTGGCATTACGTAATGATGCTAGGTCGGTTAAATCACCATAGGCATATTCAATGTCGGGGTATTTTTTTAAGTAATCGATATTACTTGTTTTGCGAACAAGAACTCGTACGCTATCACCTTGCTCGATACATTTGTCAACGATGTAGCTTCCTAGAAATCCGGTTGCGCCTGTGATTAATACTTTCATTATTGCTTACTCAACTTGTTATCATTAAGTGTTTTTTCATTAAGCATTTGTCTTACTGGCTTCCACCAAGTAGCACCAAAGGTAATTGTTAAAATACAGCTTTGTAATTTTGTATAGCCCGATTTTATACCGACGGGTATGGCGATTATTAATTGCAGTAAATGCACTGGTACACTTAAGAAAATGTCGATGTACCACATCCATTTTATGTAGATGTTATCAATAGGAAAAATTAAGCCGTAAGCAATAAAAAGCCAGCCGAAAATAGGAATGAGCATGAGTAATTTATCGTTCTTCTCAAAGCCTTTGGTATATGTGTTTATCATGCTATTTGCTCCTGTTGTGCCCATGTTGCGAGTTCTTCTCGGCCTATTTTTGCATTGTGGCGAATGTCTACTGGGAATGCGTCGTGAAATAAAACGGTATTGATGTCTTTTGTTGTGGCGTGTGCTTTGCCAAGATCCAAGATGGATTGTTTGAGCGCAGTTAACGCGGAATTGTTATTGGTGTTGTTAAGTGCTTCGCGCTGACTAGGCTCTAGCTCAATACAGATAACGGGAGTTTGTCGATTTTTAGGGCCAATACCCACTAGTGCACTTCTAAAAACATCTGGGTGTTGATTGAAAATGCCTTCACATTGAACGCTGAAGAGTGTGGTCTCTGTGGTGCAGACTCTGTGCTGCTTTCGTCCACAAAACCAAAGCTGTCCTTCTTCATCGATTAAGCCAAGGTCACCCATACGATGCCTGTTTTGATCGCCGTCTTTAATTTTATTTAAGGCATTGGCGTTAGCATTTTTGTAGTAGCTTTGACTAACGATACCTCCTTTAAGAACAATTTCACCAACGTTGCCTGGAGTTACTAGAAGGCTGTCATCCCAATGTTCGATAGGAGTATCGGTAATGTTAATAATTGAAACTTCAACACTTTCAAGCGGCTTGCCAATGCAAGTCCCCATGCCGCTTTCTGTTTTATGTCGACAGTTGGCTTCTAGAGTTTTGAAGTCAATGGATGAGATAGGTAATGCTTCTGTTGAGCCATAAGTCGTTAGGATTGATCCGTCATCTTCTAATAGTTGTTGGAAGGTATCCATGGTAGAGAGTGTGACTGGGGCGCCACCTGCTAGTACGGTTTTCATTGTGGGTAATTTAATGCCGTGTTCAATACCGTATTTGCCGACTCGATTGAGCAGTGCAGGTGAAGCAAACATCATGGTCGCTTTATAATGAAGGATCGGGTCAATGATGTTTCTTGGGTCGACAAAGGCTGGTTTTGTTGGGTCAATCTTAGGTAAAACGGCGGTAATGCCGATTAGAATATCGTAGAGCGCAAACAGTGAAAGGGTTGCTAGGTCAACATGATTGGGATCGTCATAATAATTTAGCTTCAATGATTGATATTCTTTATTAATCATTGCATGGGTATATTCCACCCCTTTCGCGGGACCTGTACTGCCTGTGGTGAAATTAATCAGCGCAAGGCCATCTTTATCTGTGTTGGCAATAGGAAAAGCATCGGTTTTTTGCTTGGCCAGTTTTTTAAGAGAGTAACCGCCCCAAAATAATCGCTTACCAACGGTGACCCATGTTTTCACCGATTTAAAATGGCGCGCTAATAGAAGCCTAAAAATATGTGCTCTTTTAATACCAATAAATGCTTCTGCATTCACTGCGTTGAAGCAATGCAGCATGCGCTTAACGCCAAGACCTGGGTCGACAATAACCGGTATCGCGCCAACCTTGAATAACGCAAATGTGATTGAAAATAGATCTGGGCCTGGTTTTACCATGAAAAGGGTTTTTGTCCCTTTTGTTATACCGGCAGATTCAAAGCCTCGTGCGTACTGGTCTGATTCAGTATCTAATTCGCGATAGGTTTTGTGGCCATACTTAATCGTTCCATCTTTATGGGTGCCAATAGGATAGATGATGGCTTTTTTGTTAGGGAACTGAAGCGCGTTATTCTTCAGGCAGGTGGCGATATTTAAAGTATTGGAAGGCATCGAGTTTTTACCGACTCTTCAAGAAGAGAAGGATAGTTCCATTTAAGTTTGTGACCAGTCCGTGGGTATATTGCTTAATGTACGAACACTAATAAGTGTACTTACGTAACACTTTGAGCGCATATTAGCACTGTTTGTGTATCTTGGTAACATTATTTTGCTAGATGTGTTTGGGTGTGTAGTTTTGTAACGAATGGCAGGTAGTGATTATCATTTGCAGGAACGTGCTAGAAACTAGGTAAAATTTCTTAGACTCTCGATTAAACCGCATTTCTTATCCCAACGGCTTGTATTAACTGATTGTCTTCTTGGGTATTTAGGGGTTGTGGATACTTATATATGGGACTGATTACTCATTTTTGCGTCATTCATGCAGTGATCGCTGAACTAATTAGATAAAAGTTTAACTAATTTCATACTGGCAGGCAGGCTTAGCTAATGGAATTGTATTTAAATCTTTGTTCTATTTACGTTATGCTTCTGAAAACTTTATAAGCAATTTTTTATTATTGGGTTGCTGGCTTATGTTTATAGAGGGTTTATGGATGCTAGGCTTTAATACATTAAATTAGGATGAATTTTATGATGAGTGAAAAAGCAAATTATTTAATTAGAAGTACTTTTGCTAAGTTATTTACGTTTATATTTTTGGGCTTAGCTGCTGCGATTATTGTTTCATTGATTGTTACGATTTTTAAAGGAATCGCGAGTGGTGCAGATATTATGCAAATATTTCTTAGTAGTATTAATACTGGGATTATTGGTTTAGCTGTATTTGAGCTTTCGCTGGTGATTAATAAAGAGTATTCGGGTCCTGAACGAGAAGATATTGAAAGTGATGCTATTGCTGTTTTAAGAAGAACAATTCCACGTTTTATAGGGACGGTATGTATTGCGTTATCTCTTGAGGGTCTGATTATGGTTATTAAATACAGTCAGCTCGATTTAGCCGGTAATCTTTATTACCCTGTCGCGATTATTTCCAGTACTGCGCTTCTTTTAACCGCGTTAGGGCTATTTTTATACCTGACCCGTGAGCATAAATAATATTTCATTAAGTGAGTCTGTATGTCTTTATTAAAAGGTTCGTGTTTGTGTGGAGAAGTCGCTATTGAAGTGCCTGATGAATTTGAATACATGGGAAATTGCCATTGTTCCCAATGTCGAAAGTTTACCGGCTCTGACTATTCATCTGTTGGTGGTATTTCATCGTTAAAAGTTTCATTTCCGAAAGGCGAAGAATACATTTCAACGTATTCTAAAAGTGATGAAACTGAGTTGGCTTTTTGTAAGTGCTGCGGGTCTAGTTTATTTTCTCGGAAAATAAGCGGAGGTAAGCATAATATTCGTTTAGGGATCTTAGATAGCGCCCCTGCGCATAAGCCTAGCTTTCATATCTATGTAGACTCTAAGGCACCTTGGTTTGATATTCGGGATGATTTAAAGCAATTTAAAAATGGCTCTGTAAAATAGAGTTATATAACAATGAGTTTAAAATCCATTAGGTGCGCTATGCGCACCTAATGGATTCTGCTCAATGTTTAATGTCGTTTTCTGCGGCATTATCTTCTATGTCTTCAGCACGAGGATCTAAGTTATAAGCTTCAGGCGTTGTCATACCTGCTATGGCTTGGAATTCTTCGTTACTGTCAGTCATCATCGGTAATACATGAGATTTACGTCGGGCAATCAAAATAATACTGAATAAGATAAAGCTGGCGCCCATAAATACAAACAGATATTGGTGGCCAAAAATACTCATAAAGGCGGATGCTATGGGTGCTCCAATGGCTGAACTTAGGCCATAGGTAATAAGCATCGCGCTGCCAATATCAACAAAATCACTGCTATCGGCATTATCGTTAGCGTGCGCTAAGCAGATAGCATACATCGTCATACCAAACGCTCCCCAAAGAAATCCAAGCCCTGTCGAAACGCTGCCTGCATAAAAATCTTGAAAAGAAGCCATAAAGGTCAGAAAAGAAATGACGCCTCCTGCGAAAGCGACAAAAATTAAAATTAAACGACGGTCGAATTTGTCGGAAAAGCGACCAATTGGAATTTGAAATAAGGCACCGCCTAATACGACAGCTGACATAAAGTTTGCTAGTTGATAGGTAGTGAAACCACTGTCGTTAGCATAAATTGGGGCTAGTGACCAAAATGAGCCAGTAATTAAGCCCGTAAAAATAGAACCAATTATGCCGATATGTGAGTGGCGCCATACCTTTGCGAAATCAACGCTGACTTTATTAATAGGCGTGGGTGCCAGTGCGAGGGTAATGGATACAGGCACAACGGAAAGTGATAAGAAAATTGCCGCTAGAGTAAATAGCAATAAGGGCTCTACGTTACCTAGGTTCAATAGTTGTTGGGCCAGTGTAATCATTGCTAGGTTTAGCATGGCGTAAAACGATAAAATTGAGCCTCGATTATTTGAGTCGGCTCGTTCGTTTAACCAGCTTTCGATAATCATATAAATACCAGCGATCATTGCCCCGATCATGAAGCGCAGTAGCATCCATCCAATAAAGCTTTGGCTCCAGACGAATAATAAAATAATACAAGTATAGGCGGAGGCGAGTATGGCAAAGGTTCGGATATGTCCTACTCGTTTTAAGACGAAGGGGGTCATTAGGCAGCCGAAGACGAAGCCAATGAAATAGCTTGAGCCGGTTAAACCAATTTGAAAGTCAGAAAAACCTAATAAACTGGCTGAAACAGGCAGTAGTGTTAGTAGTAAACCATGCCCTAGCAGGACAAGAGCATCTGATATTAATAGAGCGGCAATAGGAGTAAGGGAGCGAATCATGGGTCACCAAAATTGTAAAAATCATTTAAATAACAGGCTTTAATTTTTGTCTTTAAGAACGTTGTATAATTGTATATAGGTTAATAGGGTTAGAGTAGCTCGATTATATTAACTAAGTATCGCTTGTTTCTGAGGATGCGATAAAATAATAATACCTATTTTTATGAGATTTTCATGATTCAAAGACATTCACCCGATTCAGCTATTGCCTGTCAGAGTAAAAAAAAGTTATTTACTGTCGATTGTGAAAACTGCAGTTTACGTTCTAACATGTTGTTTGCGAACTTGGAAACTGAAGGTTTTGGGCAGCGTACTGAGTTTATTAAGCATAGTCTTAGTTCTCCAAAAGAAACGATTTACCATCAAGGTCACGCCCCTGATAATATTTTCTCTTTGCGTTATGGTTTTGTTAAATTAATACAGTTAAATGAAGGCGGTGAGCAGCGAATTATTCGCATACTTGGGCCTGGAGATAGCATTGGTTTAGAGGCCTTACAGGGGCAAAATTATCGACAAACAGCGGAAGCGATTACGGCTGTCGATTATTGTACGATTCCAACGGACATTATTTTTCAAATAGCTCAGGAACAGCCTAGTTTACATATCGCATTAGAAGCACAGCTGCAAAAACAATTAGAAGAGACCGAGTATTGGTTGAATCTTTTGGTTGTTGGCCAAGTTAAGCAGCGCTTATGCCGTTTTTTGCTGTTGCAGCATCGGATAGAAAAATCGAAAAATAATAATATTACTCTGATTAGCAATCAGGATATAGCTTCTATACTTGCCACTAGTGAAGAAACGGTGAGTCGGTGTCTGAGCGAGCTACGTAAACACAAAGATATCGAGAAGATTGATAAACGCATCTATCATTTGAATCTTGAGGCTGTTTCGCTCATGGCCGATATTCATCGTTAATTAAACGTTGGTGTGCGCTTATGGCGCGAGTCGTTCACGGGCACGCTTTGGAATGTCTTTGTTTGATGTTTTTTCCGTAATATCAAGCTTATGGTGCATCGCGGTTTTCGCTAGCATGTGTGCCGTTACGGGGGCAGTAATCAACAAGAACAGTGTGATAAGCAGTTCATGCAGGCTTAAATAGCCTTGCTGATAGGTAACCAGTATCACGGAAGCAACAAGCAAGCAGCCCATCCCTAGGGTCGTCGCCTTCGTAGGCGCATGCAGCCGTGTGTAGAAGTCGGGCAGTTTGGCTAAACCAAGAGAGCCGATAAAAACAAAGACTGCGCCAACCACCAAAAATACAGAGACGACGAGTTCAATCCAAAAATCCATTATATTTTCCTAATTATGGGTACGGGCTTATTCGATTAAGTCGCCACGTAGAATGTATTTACACATGGCGGCTGTACTAACAAATCCTAGCATGGCAATTAATAGCGCGGCTTCAAAATACAGTGTCGTACCTGAAGAAATACCGAACAAAATGATCAGCGCGATACTATTAATGTACATGGTATCCAGTGCCAAGATACGGTCAGGTCTACTTGGACCTCTAAAAAGTCGCCATAAATTGAGCAGTAAAGATAAGCAGACCAGCGTTGCGGCAATTATGATGGCAATACTTAGCATTTGAAAATCTCCCTAAGAGGTCGCTCATAACGCTGTTTGATTAAGGCGATGAGTTCATCTTTATCTGTCATGTGCAGTACGTGTACATAAAGCCATTGTTTGTCTTCTGATATTTCTGCACTTACGGTGCCTGGGGTTAATGAAACGGTACTTGCCAATATGGTAATAGGCAGTTCGTGTTCAATCTCAATAGGCACCGCGATAAAAGCGGGGTTCAATTTCTTATTGGGCCCGATGACCAATGCTGCGACTTCAAAATTAGCGACAATAATGTCACCGATAACCATGATTACATAGCGAAGGGTAACCAGAGGCTTATGAAAGCTTGGTTGAGAGTCTTGCATGCCTGATGTTATTAGCGGAATAACAATGGCTAAAAATGTGGCCAATACAATGTGGCCGGGAGCTACTGTATTGTTGAGCAGTAGCCAGACTGCAAATAATAATAGCGAATGAATAGGCATTGGTAGTAAGCGAAAACGAGGCTGACTGTTCATTATTCATTCCCTCCCTGAATCAGCAGAGCATCTACCGATTGCGTTGTATCATGCAGCTGAACGGCTGCTTGATGAGTATAATCTGTCACTGGTCCACCCAAGATCACCAATAACGGTGAAGCGGATAATAATAAAACAACAGCGATGATCTTCATGGGATGAATTGGGTCGCTGCTGGTATTGGCACTGTCTTTTGAATGTCGCCAAAAAATAGATGTGCCCGCACGAGAGATGGCTACAAGTGATGCAAGTCCTGACAATAAAATAACCGACCAGACCCAAGCCATTTCAGTCATACCTTCAGCGGCTTGTAAGATAAGCACTTTGCCAAGGAAGCCAGAGAGTGGAGGCATTCCAACCACCGTAAGAGCCGCGATAAAAAACGCGATGCCTAAGGTTTTTTCGTGGGCCATTTTGCGAGAGCTTACAAAGCGATCTTCCGCTTTTCCACGCTGCTTACTAATAAGGTCAGCAATTAGGAAGAGTGCTCCTGTAATCAGCGTGGTATGTAGCATGTAATAAAGTGCGGCAGAGGTTGCATTCTCTCGCTGCATGGCAATGGCTAATAGCAAGGTGCCTACCGAGATAATGACCAAATTCGCAACGGTTAAGCGTAAGCTTGGGCTTGCCAGAACCCCTATGGCACCAATAATTAATGTTAGAACAGCCAGCGGCCATAACCATGGAATGGCAATACTGGCTAAGGCTCCAGCATCTTCACCAAAGATCACGGTGTGAATTCGTAAAATACTGTAGATGCCAACCTTTGTCATAATTGCGAAGAGTGCCGCTACAGGAGCACTTGCGGCAGCATAGGTTTTTGGTAACCAAAAGTTGAGTGGTAGCATGGCGGCTTTTAAGCCAAAGACGACCAATAATAATAGACCACCGACTTTGACTAACGCTTGTCCATGCTCATCTAATAAGCGCACTTTATTGGCCATGTCGGCGATGTTCAGTGATCCGAGGGTGCCGTATAAAATACCCAGTGCAAATAAGAAAATACTTGAGCCAACAAGGTTAAGAATAACGTAGTGCACATTGGCTTTGGTTTTCTGTTTGCCGCCCCCATGAATCAGCAGTGCGTAAGATGCAATCAGTAGCACTTCAAAGAATACGAATAGGTTAAAGACATCGCCTGTTAGGAAGGCTCCGTTGATTCCCATGATTTGAAACATAAACAATGGGTGAAAATACATACCTTGCTTATCATCACCGGCGCAAGCATAAAGCAGCGCGCCCAAGCTTAATATGGAGGTAAGTAAGACCATCATCGTTGAAAGTCTGTCGGCAACCAGTGCAATACCAAAAGGTGGCTGCCAGCCACCTAGTATGTACATCTGTATTCCTTGCTGGTGGCTAGTCATTAATAATAGAGCAGAGGTGATGACGATAATGATCATGATCGTCACCGCAAAGAATCGCTGTCTAGTAATTGAATTACTTAATGGCGGCAGCAGCATAAAGACGGCTGCAAGCATAGGCAATAAAATGGGAAGAATAGGCAGGTGTTGCATTAACCATTCCTCTTGTCTGAAGCATTCAAGTCATTGGATGAACTTGGGGCTTGTCCATCGACATGATCATCGCCTTGATCCGCTCGAGAGCGCATCGCTAAAATTACTACAAAAGCTGTCATGGCAAAACCAATTACAATCGCCGTAAGTACCAGTGCTTGAGGTAATGGGTCGCTGTATTCAGCAGATTGGCCTAATACAGCCGCTCCATCAACCTTTAGGCGGCCACTGGCAAAAAGAAACAGGTTTACTGCATAAGAGAGCATGGTTAACCCGATAACTACGGTAAATGTGCGACCTCTTAATACAAGAAAGAACCCACAGGTTGTTAGTATGCCGACACAGAACGCGTAAATCGCTTCCATCAATTGTTCTCCTTAATTTCAACGCGTTCGCTGGTAGTTAATTTACCTAAGTTGGCCAGAATAAGCATGACGGCCCCGACGACGGTTAGGTAAACGCCTAAATCGAAAAGCATGGCGCTGGCCAGTTCAAATTCGCCTATCCAGGGTAGATTGAAATAATCGAACCAAGTGCTGAGGAAAGGCTTATCAAAAATCCAGCTGCCTAAGCCTGTAGCGGTCGCAATTAATATTCCACCTGCAATCAGCCATTGGTAGTCAATGTTGATGCGCGGTTTGATCCATAAAACACCATGAGCAATGTATTGCTGAATAATCGCGACGGCCGTGATAAGTCCTGCAATGAAGCCACCACCAGGAACATTGTGACCTCGTAAGAAAATATAAACCGATACCAGAATTGCTAATGGTAAAAGGCTTTGCGATACCATTTCAAGCATCATTGGGTGAGGGTCATTACTCCAAGCACGACCTTTATCATCGCGGGTTGGAATAGAGATGCGCATCTTAGCAATCAATTTGAAAATACCCAGTGCGGCAATGCCTAATACGGTAATTTCGCCTAAGGTATCGAAACCTCGGAAATCAACCAGAATAACGTTTACGACATTGGTACCACCGCCGCCGGTTTTACTATTGGCTAAGAAGAAATCTGAAATAGTCTCTAACGGAGTTGTTAGCATAGCGAAACAAATAGTACCGATCACGCAGCCAATTAAAGCCGATACAATCAAGTCGATGCTTAAGCGTCTGTGGCTTGATTCTTTTTGCGTGCTTTGTGGTAAAAAGAAGAGCGCTAGCAGCAACAGAATAATCGTCACAATTTCCACCGATAGCTGGGTAAGAGCCAAATCGGGTGCGGAAAACTTAGCAAATACCAAAGAAACAATTAATCCAACCACGGATAGAAAAATCAACGCAAGGAATCGTCTTCTATGCCAAATCACCGTTGCTACGGCACTTAGAATCATCAAAATCGCGGCGGTAATAGCAACGCCATCAATCGGTATTTGTGGGCGTGATCCTGAGTTTTGAGTGAGGTCTAGTAGCGGCAGTGCCCCCATCACCAAGGTGAATAACATCAGCATGAATATGTATCGCTGTAGCGAGCCATTTTCAAACGTTGCGATGACTTTCTGAGTAAATCTGACGACTGACTGAGTAACCGCTTCGAAGATGTATTTTGCATCAGGCTCGTCGAAATGTGACTGAAAGTGGAACAAGTGGCGTCGGTTGTAGTAAATAATCAAGCCGCCTGCCATCGCAAGAATACTCATAAATAGCGGTATATTAAATCCGTGCCAGATCGATAAACTGTGCATTGGCACATCGTGCAACAGCACCGCGAATGCGGCTGAATGCAGTAAGTCGCCTACCATGTAGGCAGGAAAAATACCCACCGCTAAGCAAAGTGCGACTAGAATCTCGACAGGCACCTTCATATAGCGAGGTGGTTCATGTGGAGTTTTAGGTAAGTCGATTGGTTCACCATTAAAGAATACATCATGGATAAAGCGTAGCGAGTAGGCAACGGAGAAGGCCGCTCCAACAGTGGCGAGCAGAGGAATCATCCAAGAGAGTGAACCCAGCATGCTTTGATCTAATGTTTCTGCAAAAAACATTTCTTTAGATAAGAATCCATTCAATAGCGGGACGCCCGCCATGGAGAGTGCGGCGACAATCGCCAGCGTTGCGGTATAAGGCATGAATTTAGCGAGGCCGTGAAGCTTACGCATATCACGTGACCCTGTTTCGTGATCGATAATCCCCGCGGCCATGAAGAGTGAGGCTTTAAAGGTAGCGTGGTTGATCACATGGAATACCGCTGCAACCGCTGCCATGTCTGAATTTAAGCCAAGCAGTAATGTAATAAGACCTAAGTGACTGATGGTTGAGTACGCTAAAAGCCCTTTTAAATCGTGCTTGAATAGCGCGATATAGGCACCTAACAGAAGCGTAATAAGGCCCGTGATGCTGACAATAACAAACCAAAGGTCGGTGCCCGCTAATGCAGGATAAAAACGGCATAAAAGGAAAATACCGGCTTTTACCATTGTAGCAGAGTGTAAGTAAGCACTTACTGGTGTTGGTGCCGACATGGCATGGGGTAGCCAAAAGTGAAACGGGAATTGTGCCGATTTTGTGAAAGCGCCTAATAGTACAAGTATTAAAGCAATTGGGTAGGCGGCATGAGCACGAATTAAATCGCCACTGGCTAATACCGTATCAAGATCATAGCTGCCTACCATATTACCAATCAGTAATAATCCGCCTAACAGTGCAAGCCCCCCCATTCCCGTGACGGTTAACGCCATTCTAGCGCCTTTACGAGCATCTGATTTATGCGACCAAAAGCTGATCAGTAAAAAGGAACTGATACTGGTGAGCTCCCAAAACATCCAGAGCTGAATCATGTTGTTCGAGATAACGATGCCGACCATCGCGCTCATGAATAAAATTAGATAAGCATAAAATCGGCCCATCGAATCGTTATCGGATAAATAGTAGCGCGCATATAAAATGACGAGCAGGCCGATGCCAAGAATTAATAAGAGGAAGAGCAGTGAAAGCCCATCAAGCCTAAAAGAAAGGTCCAGGCCCATTGCGGGAATCCATTCTATGGTTTGCCGAATGGCCTCACCATTAAAAATGTCTCCAACATATGTCAATACTAAAATCAGTGACCAAGCGGGAAGTACAGCAACGGAAAAGGCACAAGCATTACGACCGAAGCGTTCTGTAAATAAAGGGACTAGTGTGCCAATCAGCGGCAATAGTACGACCCATAACAAATTCATATGAGGGGGTGACTCCAGTTTAAATGGCGATACAACAAATAATAGACTGATTTATACGTATTTTCTTGATATTTGCTCACTATACGCATTGTACTATCTTGATCAAAAAACAAGAAAGCTTTTACCGTGTGATTTAAAGTTTCTAAGATCTTATACTTTGATTGTTGCCATTGGTCTTTATTTTTTTAAAATTCTTGAATGTTATTGAAGTTTCTTGAACATAATTGAAGAAACTTTAATCAAAATGCCTCGATCAAGCACTCTCATTCCGCATTCTGTTAGTATATCAACGGCTTTTATAGGGCCGATGAATTTATACACCTTACCTACATTTAGGAAAACCAACAATGTCTCTATTGTTTGAAGAAATTGATAGCCAATTTTCAACGATTGGTCAAATATCGCTGCGAAGACGTCGCATGCCTGCCTTTGGCGATAGAGATATTTATGAAGTTAAATTGGGTGATGAGTTTTTAATGTCGAGCATGTTCGTTGATGCCGAAGAAGCATTATCAACATTGGGCTTAGCGGCGTTAGAAACGGATAAGGCTAATGCTAATGATCTTAGTGTTGTGGTGGGAGGCTTAGGCCTGGGTTATACCGCCGTGACGGCACTCAAAGATACGCGAATTAAAGAATTGTTTGTTGTCGATGCTTTAGATACGGTTATTGGTTGGCATAAAGACGAACTGGTTCCATTAGGAAAAATACTGAATGCAGATCCTCGTAACCATTATGTCTTAGGCAGTTTTTTTGATCTTGCGATCGATCCCAAGAAAGGTTTTGACCCGGCTCATCCAGGAAAAAAATACGATGCTATTTTATTGGATATTGATCATTCGCCAACTGAGTTCTTAGATGTTGCTAATGCCCGTTTTTATTCAACCGACAATTTAGCGCTTATGGCACAGCAACTTAAACCTAAAGGCGTATTTGCGATGTGGTCGCAGAACTTGCCAGAAGCACATTTTGAAGCATTATTAAAAACGGTATTTGAGCGTGTTGAATCTCACGTTGTTTCTTTCTTTAATCCATTCCAAAATACGATGTCGACAAATTCTGTGTACGTATGCGTGAAATCTTAAGGTGAAAATATGTCTGAATCTTTATGCACTTCTTCAGGTAAGGCCGGGCTGCCACCAGGCTCGCTTATTCACGTAGGTGAAGTATTAGAACCTGTTGCTAACATGTCGATTGTTGATTATAGCAAAGGGAAGTTTGAGGAAAGAAAACTCGACTCCATTGACGAGATCATAAAGTATAAAGACAGTGAAACCATTACCTGGGTAACGATAGAAGGTTTAGCCAATGTTAAAATAGTTGAGCAAATTGGAGCCATGTTTGGCATTCATCAGCTTGTACTTGAAGATATTTTGAATACTAATCAGCGGCCTAAGTTTGAAGAGTATGATGATCATTTATACATTGTTCTCAAATGTTTATTGCCGGGTGATGAAGGCTTTACGGTCAATCATGAGCAAGTAAGCTTGTTGGTTTTTAACAACTTCGTCATTATGTTTAAAGAAAAAAAGGATGAAGTTTTTCATCCTATATTGCAGCGTATTCGCTCGAGTAATGGCAAGTTTGTGAGCTTAGGATCAGATTATCTTGCGTATGCTATTCTAGATTTCATTGTTGATCAAAATTTCATCTTATTGGATCTATTAGATGAATCAATTACGTCTCTTGAAGACAGCTTGCTATTGGGTGAGCCAACACAAGATATGCTTTATAAAATACAACGACTCAAAAGAGAGATGATCAGCATTCGGCGCTATGTCACTCCGTTAAGAGAGTTGTTGTCGGACATGATTCATAGTGAAAGTGATTTAATTCACGAGAGCACGCATTTGTTTTTAAGAGATGTATCTGATCATGCTATTCGAGTGGTTGAATCAATTGAATCGTATCGAGATATTCTGACGGGTTTGTTGGATATTTATGTATCGAGTGTCAACAATAAAATGAATCAGATCATGAAGGTTTTAACCGTATTCACCTCTATCTTTATCCCGCTAACGTTTATCGCAGGCATTTATGGGATGAACTTTGAGCATATGCCAGAATTAAAGTGGAAATGGGCTTATCCGTTCACATGGGGGGTATTTATCACAATCCCTGTTATTTTGCTTACGTACTTTAAACGAAAAAAATGGCTGTGATAAATTCTGAAATTCGATAGTTGTGTAAGTTACTAGGTGCAACTAACCTTAAACTTAGGGGTAATTTTAAGGTTAGTATGATGGAAGAAACAACAGAAGATTGTTCAAGGAAGTCTTGTAAAAATTGTCAAGATGCTAAAGAGTTAGACTTTGATTTCACAATGGCATTTCAGCCGATTATAAACTGCAAAACGCAGAGTATTTTTGGCTATGAAGCCCTAGTTCGTGGGCTTAATAATGAATCCGCGTATTCTATTATCTCTAGAGTGAATGATGATAATCGCTATCTATTCGACCAGCAGTGCCGTATTAAAGCGATTGCTTTAGCATCTGAGCTTAATTTAGAAACAATGCTTAGCATTAACTTCCTGCCAAACGCTATTTATAAGCCGGAGCGTTGTATTCGCACGACCCTCGAAGCGGCGAAAAAGTATGATTTTCCTATCGAAAATATCATGTTTGAATTTACG
>Ga0193962_1000028_pt1 | contig 72831 bp, 69 predicted proteins | sample FB_5_MG_FD_140335 | JGI IMG/M metagenome (GOLD analysis project Ga0193962, IMG submission 140335) | Microbial mat bacterial communities from the Broadkill River, Lewes, Delaware, United States - FB_5_MG | ecosystem: Environmental > Aquatic > Freshwater > River > Microbial mats | place: USA... | reverse complement strand
TGGATTATTATGTATATTATTTAAATATTCTTGAATTTCTTTATCTTCTATTGGAGAAATACCTTTATTTAGCATTTCAATTTTTTCTGGGATAATATCTAAGGCTACTACTTCATTATTTTGTGCTAGAAGTAATCCATTTGATAAGCCTACATAGCCTGTCCCTGCGATTGCGATTTTCATTTAATTCCTTAATTAAGAGTAATCTAAATTGTAGCAAAATCCCAATAAAAGCTTATTTAATTTCATTAATTCTTAATAAAACATCTTCTGCTATGATTTCTTTCATGCAATTATGATGTTTAAGAGGACAAATTCTTTTCATACAGGGAGCACATTCTAAATTTTTTGTAATGATTGTCTCATTTGGATTATTCCATTGATTTGTTTCAGTAAATTTTGTGGGGCCAAAGATTGCAATAGTTTTTACTTTATATGAAGCTGCCACATGCATAGGTCCAGAATCATTTGTTATAAATAAATCTAATCCTGCTATTTTCTCTATTAAGCTAGGAATTGTCGTTTCCCCTGCTAAATTTTGATAATTATCTATTCTATTTTCTTTTAATTCTTTTTCTATATCATTTGCAATATCTTTTTCACCAGGACCTCCAAAAATAACTATATCATGAGTTTTTGCCATATTTATAGCTACTTTTGCAAACTCTTTTGGGTACCATCTTTTTGCACTTCCATATGTAGCTCCTGGATTTATTCCAAGTGTTGGTTTAGAATATTTAAAAGGTTTAAAATATAGCTTTAAGTCACCTGCTTTATTCTTTAAATTCAAAGAATAATTTATAAAATCATTGTATCTTAGAACTTGATGTATCTCTTTTTTTTCTAGTCTTTTATAATTAAATTTTTTTTTGGAACTTATAAAAAACATCATAAGTTTTGAAGAAAAACTTCTTCTAAATGAAATAGCTAAATCAACTTTTCCAACACTTTTTGCAATTTTAAAAAGATTTATATACCTATTTCCTTTTTTCTTTGTATTATCAACTATAACTTTTGAAATATTAGGAATCTTACCTAAAGCTTGTGTTGAAACGTAAGAGCCTAATAATATTACCTCAGCATTAGGATATTCTTTTATAATATTCTCAATAGCTGGTGTTGTCATAATTGCATCACCCAACCATGTTGGTATTTCTATAAATATTTTTTTAGGTTTTATTTTACTTGCCATTTATTAACTCTTTAAATGCATAAAATTGTGGTAATTTAAGAATTCTATCATCTCTATTATCAACTAATCCATAGCCAGGAGCGATTAGTTGATGCCAATAAACTCTTTGTATTTTTTTACTATTTTTTGCTATTTGGAAATACTCTTTCATATATTTTGTATAAACTTCATTGCTAACACACTCTTTTTCACTTGTTGGTGAATAAGGTGCAGTATTTGAAAGAGGCCAGTTTACTTCTGTGATATAAATCGCATTTGTAGTTTTCCAAGACATTCTTGTTAAAGCATATAACAAATCGATTTTATTTTTTGTATCAAAATATGCATACTGAGTATTATTAGGTTCACCTCTTCTATCTACATAAAGTAGACTAGAATGCTTATCATATTTTATATCTTTGAAATTAAAAAGAGCCCTTATTGTGTAATAATATTCAAAATCAATTACACTTGGACCAATAAGTTTCAAATTTTCAAAAGACTTATCTCTTACATTTTGAACTATTTTATAAAAATCTAGAAACTCCACAACACTAAAAAATCCCCATTTTGTCCTATTAATTGTAGTTCCTACTTGATATTCTTGCACAAAAGGAGCAAATTTCTCAAATACAATCTTTATGTCTTTTTTTAACAACTCTTGATTTTCAATATGAATTCTATCTTGCATAATATTTAAAAGTATATTAATTTCACTATCTTGATTGATAAACCTCTCTGCAAAATTTACATATTCATCTACTTTTTCTATCTCCCAAAGAGGCATTCTTATGATTATATGTTTTACACCTAGTTCAGCTACTAATTCTTCTTGGATTCTTCCTTTATCTAAATTTACACCTAAGCCTATAAATTCTTTATTCAAAATTTGTTCTTTACCACGAAAAAATTTCATTAATAAAAAAGAAATAGGTAAAATAAATAATGAAGTCACAACTAATTTTATATAATCAGCAAAATACTTTTTTCTCATAGTTTTTTTGTAAGCTTTATCTTGTATAACTTTTGGTTGATCAGAATACTTATCCCAAAAAAATGGTAGCTTATTCACTTATTAACCTTGTTTTTCCTAGTATTCCATCCTTAACAACTTTTTTATATCTCTTATCCATTCGGACTAACTGTTTTCTTACTTTATACATTGTAAATATTTTTGAATATAAATAAAGTTTAGATTTTAAACCTATTCTCTTTCCTCCAATTCCATCAGTAATAATCAGTTTGTAATTATGTTTTGAAATTTCTTGACAAAATATATTACTCAAAGCAATATCAACAAAAATAATACTATTTTCTAATAAATATTTTTTTAGTTCATTTAATAACTCTATTTCTGTATTTGGATTTAATATCCCATTTATAACCATGTATTTAAAAGATTTAGATGTTTTACCATTAAAATCTCTTATTCTTTCAAATACATACCCTTCTCCTAAATTTGTCTGAAGAGAACCAAAACATTTTGAAAGATGTAAAAAAGATACTCTTTTTTTTTCTAAAAAATTCAAATATTCATACTCTAATTGATTTTGATTTAAATTCTCTGAAGCTTTATAAACTACTTTTATAACCTTGCTACTATCTTCTGGATGGACATAACATACTCGTTCCCTACCTTTTCCTAAATAGTCTTCTTCTTTTAACTTTATAAAATCCAATTTTTTCCTTTTTACTAATACATACTATATTTTAAATAATTATTGTAAAATTTTTTCCACTGTTTCTTAATTTTATATTTTGTAAATTTTTGTGAAAAGAGATATAAATGAAATTTCCAATTTAATCTCCTTGCTCCTAATCCATCAATAATGATTAATCTATATTCATCATGTGAAACTTTTTTACAAAACACGTTACTTAAATCAACATCAATAAATAGAATATTATTTTCAAATAAATAGTTTTTCAAATCACTTATTAATTTTTTTTCTAAATTTTCTTCAAAAAATTTTTTTTCTAAGTATATTTTAAATGATTTTGATGGTATTCCATCATAATCTAATATTCGTTCAAAAATTAAACCTTCTCCAAGATTTGTATCTACGAAACCAAAACATTTACTCAAATATCTTAAAGATATTTTTCTCTCTTGCAAAAAATTATAATATTTATACTCTAATTTATTTTGTTCATTATGTCTTTCTTGTCTATGAACAATTTTAACCACTTTTAATTCATCTTCAGGATGTATATAACAATTTCTTTCTCCACCTTTTGATAAAAAATGTTTTCTTTCTAAAAATATTTTTTTATTCATTTAGTAAAAGTTCCTTCAATCTTTTTTCTATTTCTTTATAATCAATTTTAGAATAATTTTCAGAAAGCATAAAATTATTTTGGTTTTCTATATCACTTATTGTGGCCCATCTTTTAGAACTTGCAAATGTTGTACTTCCAAAAAATGAAATACTCTTAGTATTTACTGCACCAGCTAAATGCATCGGTCCTGTTGAAGTGCTCACAAAAAGATATGAAGATGCTATATATTTTGAGAATTCGTATAATGACATTTTTGAGTCAAGAAGTATTATTCTCTTATCCTCCTTTTCATCTATTAAAGAATCAAGTTTTGAACTAATATACTCTTTTGAATTAATATCATCTGGTCCAAAAGTGAATACAACTTCATATTCAGTATTCAAAATACTTCTTCCTAAACTAATATAATCATCTAAAGACAAATTTCCATCACTACTACCACCAAAACCAGGATGAAAAACAACTCTCTTATTTTTTTTTATATCAAAATTTAATAATGGTTTTGCAAAATCTAGTTTTAAATCAGGGAATATTTTTAAGGCTAAATCTAAATTATACTTCCATTCTGTTTTTAAAGCTTGACTTCTTCTTTGAGTAACTCTTTTATTAAAAAATATTTGTGCTAGTTTTGTTGAAGGAGCTACTCTTTTTTTAATGCCACTTTTAAAAAGAATCTTTCCTAAGGTTATATCAATATAGGCACTTATACTTGCATCGAATTTTTTTGATTTTATTTTTTTTAAAGTTTGATCTAAATTTTCCTTATCAAATAAAAATACATCATCAATAAATTCTAGGTTCATTGCAAATTCAAAGTTAACTTTACTAACAAGTAATGTCAATTTTGTATTTGGGTATTGCTCTTTTATAGCTTTACATAAAGGAAGGGTTAGAATAAAATCACCAATTTTGTCATGTCTTGTGATTAATATATTCACTAATTTTTTCCTCTTATTTTTCTTTTTAACTCCACAAAATCTTTTAATTTTTTATCAGATTTTTTTAATATTTCTATTGCCTTATTTATATCTTTTTTTGCTAGTTTTGCATAAGTAGAAGATATAAGAATAATGTCTTCTTCATCTAGCCAAAGTTTTGCAAAGTTATCAAGTCCTGTTTCTAAATCAATGACTTTAAACTCCATTCTATTTATATCAACAACTGAGAACTCATAATATTTATCTTTTATTGATACAAGAGTATTTCCTGCTGAAAAATCTTTATGATATACGTTATTTTTATGTAAAGTATAAGTAAATGTTACAAACTGCTTTATTATTTCTTCTCTGTTTTCTAAGTTTTTATTTCTTAAAGGCTCTCTAATAGTGAAATTATATTCACACTTTTTAGCTATAAAAAAACTTTCTTTAAATAAATAGTTTCTATAAAATTCTATGTATCCTATTGGTTCAGGAGTATTTAACCCTAAATCTATTAATTTTACTGCATTATTATAAGATTTTTTTGCCTTTGAATCTCTAAAATATGCATAAACTATTTGATTAATTTTATTTGGTATTTTAAAAGCTTTAACTACAGTTTTTACCTCTTTATATTCTATTACCTTTAATTCATTTCTTGCTTTATGAATTGTCTGATTATTTTCTTTAAAATATTTTTTTATATTTAATAAAAACTCTTTTGTATCTTTGTATTGTTTGTTTAATTCAAATTTAAAATTCAATTTTTCCCTTAATTCTAATGAAATATTAATATTTTATCAAAACTTTATCTAGCTATACATTAAACAGTTACCTATTAAGATTTATACTGTTTTTAATATTACTAATTGCAAAAAATCAAATTGTCTTAAATAAGATATTTAACTTCTCAAATTGTTTTAGATTATCAAAACAATCATCTGCTTTTTCTTTTGCCTTTTCTGTAAGTTTTTCTTTTAACTCAGTATTTCTGTAAAGTTCCTCAATTTTTAAAGCTAAATCTTTATAATTTTCACTTTCAAATAAAAGTCCTGTTCTTTTGTCATCAATTATTTCTAAAACTCCCCCAGTATTTGAAGCAATAACTGCAGTTTTATTTTTCATAGCTTCTATAGTAACTAAGCCAAAAGTTTCATTTTTTGAAGTCATAACTACAACATCACAAATTTGCATAAATTTAGTAGGTTCTTTTGAAAACCCAAGGAATTTTACACAATTTTCAAGCTTATAATCAATTACTCTTTGTTTTAATTCTTGCAAATATACTTCACTCATTGCATGTCCGACAATATATGATTTTATATTTAAGCCTTTATCTCTAAGTATTTTCATTGCCTCAATAACTAAATATTGTCCTTTAAACTCATTTATTCTTCCAATAAGTCCTATCATAAAAGAGTCTTGAGTGTCTAAATTTTTTTTAAATTTTTCAATTTCTTCGAAACTTAGAAATACAGTTTCATCTGCTCCAAGATATAAAAGTTTTGTTTTTGGTCTTATCTTTTCAGGAATAAATTTGTGTATTTGAGATTCTAATGCTTTTGTAATACAAATAATTGTGTCAATATTCTTATATAAAAATTTATGATAAAAATCATTTTTAAATCTTGTCATTGTCATATGTCTTGTTTGAACAATCTTTGGGTTTCTTTTTGAAAAAATTCTAGCTAAGATCACTATGGGAATATCTTTAGTCCAATGAAGATGAACAATATCAATATTCTCACTATCTATAATTCTAGCTAGTTTAAAAGAAGAGATTATAGAGAAACTACTTTTTCTTTTTATTTCAAAAATTTTTATATCTCCTATAAAATTTCTTAATTTTGATTTTGTAGATAGAACACATGAAATATCAAAATTTTTTGAAAGCTCATTTGAACATCTACTCATATAAAGTTCTAATCCTCCTAAATCAGGAGAAAGACAGACTTCTAAAATCTTTTTTTTACTTTTCATTTTTCTGCATCTCAAGTATTAAAGCATATTTCATATATGAACTAAAAGCTGAAATTACAGCTACATTCCAACCATGTATTCCATGAAAAGCCCCTCCCTTTAAAATTAAAGCTTTAAATAAAGCACCTACTCCATGAATAAAAGGATCACTCGAGGAAGCACGATTACCTGCTTCATATGAAAGTTTAGCTCCCCTTTTTATAAACTTTTCAGTTGTTCTAATCATATGAATATAATCTTCATAAGAATAATGGAGCATATCTGCTTTTAAATCACAAATATTTTTAGCTTCTACTTTTGCATGACCTTTTTGTTTTGAATATGCACATTTTCTTCTATTGTATAATCTTGTAACTCTGTCTGGATACCAAAGTTTTATAAAGTTATTTCCTATATACGTTTTTCTTGCAAAAGAGAAACCATCATAGGGTGTATTTTTTAAATCCAGTTTTTTAATCTCTTCAATTGCATTTAAATCAAGTCTCTCATCAGCATCTATACTTAGTATCCAATCATACTTAGCAAGTGGTTCTCCAAAAGCTTTTTGAGGTCCATCCCCTAAGTATTCTTGTTTTATAATTTTAGCGCCAAGTTCTCTTGCAATTTCACATGTTTTATCAGAACTTAAAGAATCTACAACTAAAACTTCATCACAAACTTCTTGAACTGATTTTATTACAGCTTCTATATTCTTTTCTTCATTTAATGTAATTATATTAGCTGTTATTTTCAATTTTTTCCTTTTTATCTTCTTTTGAGTTAAATGCAATTATAGCAAAAAGTAGAAAAAATATTATATACACATAATTTAAAGGTTTTACAGACAAAGTTTTATTTGCTAATGAATTAAAAAATAGAGACAAAAAAACAGATAAATTTAAATAAAAATATAAAGGTTGTTTTCTCAATTTATAAATTAGTATAATTATACTTGTGAATAGCAACATATAGCCTGTTATTCCATAAGCAGTTAAAATATCCATATGTTCACTATGAAAATGATTAATTATTCTTCCTTTACCATCATCCCCTACATAATTTAAATCATTTTTTTGTATATTTTGAAGTAATATTCTATTATCTTTGGGCCCTGTTCCAAAAAGAAAATTATTTTTGAACATTTCTAAACCAACTTTATTAAAGTATACTCTAACTCCGAAACTACCTACATATGAATTATTAGTAAATATTTCTTTTACTTCTTTATATGCAATCTCAAATCTTTCCAATTTATTATTCTCATACAAAAAGTATATACTTGAGAAAAGTAAAATAAAAAATAGAATTAATCCTTTAATATTAAAAATATATCTTTTCAAAAATATTAAAACAAAAATTAATAAGATACAAAAGAAAGCTATTTGAGAAGTTCTACTATTATTTATAAATAATCCAATAAAAGAGAGCAAGGATATTATTAGAAAAAAACTTTTCTCTTTTTTTGATTCTGAATAATACGCAAATAGCATAGATAAAAAAAATCCTATTAACATATATTGTGTCGTAATCAAATATCTTAAATGTCCAGTTGGATTACCTGAGTTAAAGCCATATTCATTACTATTAAAAAATCCTAAAAAAATCATAATAGAGTATATAGAATAAAAACCAAAACTAATAGTTAATATTTTAATAGAAGTTATTGCCTCTTGCTTATTTAAAGAAACCAAAAGAGCAGGAATAAAAAGAAAGTAGTATTTTTCAAAAGTATTTACATGGGCAAACCCTTCACTTATAGGATTACTCCATAAAGAACTAAGATATAAATATCCTAAAAATAAAAAAAATAAAAAAATAGGTAAAAAAGTAATAGTACTTTTAAGTCTATGTAAAAATTGCTTCTTAAATTTAATTATGGCCCAAATAAAAAGTATCCCAGATAAAATTGAAATCTGTGACTTTGAAAAATGCCAAGGTATTGTAAATAAATAAAAATATATATAAGTTAAGAACCAGTCAGTTTCTTTTATTTTAATATTCAACATCTAAGAAATACTTCTAAGTTTTTAAAACTATCTAAATATTCATCTTTATTTTTTAATGATTTATTATTAAATCCAAAAAATTTCAGGCCATTTGTAGAAGCAGCATCATAATCATTTATACTATCTCCAATCAAAATAGATTCTATTGTTTTATATTGTTCCTTCTCTAAAATATTCTTTACTAAATCATTTTTATGTGTAGGTGAGCCTTCTATTGATTTAAAATAATTATTTATTTTCAATTCTTTACATAAAAAATTTAATTCATTTTCTTCTGATCCAGAAACAATATGAAAGTTCATATGTTTATAATTATTTTTTATAAAATCTATTGTTTCACTAATTAGATATTTTTTATTAGGTAATTCTTTTCTCATAATTTTAGAAAATATACTTGCATATTTTTGAATTTCCTCATTAGTAATATTTTTATTTAAATAATTATTATAAAAATATTTTATTTTATGAAATCTTGATAAACCTGCATTTTCTTGATGATATACGATAAATTTTTCTACAAGTTCTTCAGAATAAGATTCAAGTATTTTTCTAAAACCATAATCTCTAATTGGCATCGAGTCCAAAATAACACCATCAAAATCAAAAAAAATTGTTTGTATCAAGATTTATCCTTGTAATTTAAAAATTCTTTATCTTTTTTCATTATATCTCGAACTTTTTCTAGATCTTCTTGCGTATCTACACTTATTGCTTTACTTTTCGTTTTAACAGCTTGTAAAGTATATCCATATTCTAAAATTTTATTTTGATCGGTAGTCTCTCTTTGATTTAGTTCTGTTTCTTCTAATTCTAATACAAATTTATCTAAAAACTCTTTCCAATACGAAACAATATAAAATGCTTTCCACATTGGTTTTTTAATTTCTCTTGCATCAGAAGGAATATCACTTCGTGATATGAACATAACTTCGTCATTTCTATTAATTACCACTTTTAAATTTGTAGTATTATTTCTTTCTTCATAAGGAGTAATTAATACAGAAGCATCTGCTCTTTTTGAATTAATTAATCCTTGAACAGATTCTTCAATATGTTTAGGTTCAACTAAAGGCTCATCTCCATTTATTAATACAAAAATATCACCATTTATAGATTTTGAGATTTCATACATTCTAGATGTACCATCATGATGTTCAAGAGCAGTCATCATTGCTTTTCCACCATATCTTTCAACTTCTTTTACAATTCTTTCATCATCAGTAGCAACTATTACCTCATCTAAAATATCGGAACTCATTGCTCTTTTCATTACATGGATAACCATAGGTAAGCCACATATATCAAGCAATTGTTTTCCAGGGAGTCTTGTTGAACCATACCTTGAAGGAATTACTCCAATAATCTTTTGTTTTAATTTTGATTTAAAAATAGAGTTTGTTAGGAATTTAATATCTATTTTTTTTGATAAAATTTTTAATCCATTTAAAATTTTGGCATTTAATTCCTCTATTGCCTTTATATCTACTATTTTATCAAACTCTTGATAATTATAATTATCTAAATCTTTATCAAAACCATCAATTCCTGCTAATTCGACTTGCTTTATACCCGTTTTTTGCAAATAATTTATTAACATAATCGCTGAATTATCATTATAATCTTTTTCAAGTAATGAAGCTTTTTCAAATTCTATTACATAATCTATTGAAAAAGACAAATTAGATGTAGTGATAACTTTTGAATTATTAATTTTTTCTTTAAATTCATAAAACCTTTTTTCAGAATTAAAAAAGATATAATCAACATCAATATTTTCGGGAACATGATTTAAGGAAATTAAAATATATCTTTCTTTATTGTTTTTAATATAATCAATTTTCTCATTCAAATTTTTACCAGAACCAAGAATTAATATTTTTTTATTACTGAGTAAAGGTTCATTAACTTTTATTCTTTTTTTACCATTAAATTCAATATAAACTTTTTCAATAATCTTTTTATTAAATTCAAATTTTTCTTTTTCAGGAAGGACTTGAAGAATCTTTTTTATTTCATTAACATTTAAATGTTTTTTATTTAATAAAAAAGATGCGTAATTTGGATGACATTCTAAAGAAGCTGATAGAAAGTGTGCTAATGAATAACCCCAATTATGTTCTTGATACAAGGAATAAAAATAACTGTCAATTAATCCTAAAATATAATCTTTTTCATATTTTTCTTCTACTTTTTTATTTATATAATCAGTTAGTAATTCAGTATTTAAGTTTCCTGCACCTCTACCCATCCCATAAATTGAAGAGTCGATTATAATTTGCCTAAATCTAGCAATCTCAATAAAATCAATTGCTATAGAATAAGATAACTGCATATTATTATGAGAATGAAAGCCTATAGATATATTTTTATCCAAATTTTGATTAAACAAATAGTACAATCTTCTAAAATCATCTTTGAACATTGAACCTTGTGTATCAACAATATAAATTGCATATGCACATAAAGCATTTGTCTCTTGAATTAAATTAACTAATTCTATTTCCTGATAATTATTTGTAGAAATTGGTTGAATAAATAATTTATATCCTTTGTCTACAATTATTTTCATTTGTAGTAACGCCTCTTTTAAATCAGATTTTCTAAAAGAAAATCTAATTCCATCAAGTTCACTATCTTTTTTATTAGGTAATAGGTTCAAGTCAAACTTACCTAATTCAATCATTACAACATATAAACTATTATTTTTCTCAACTCTCTTTAGTATTGAATTAATTTGCTTAATATCATTAAATCGAGTACAATTATTATCTTTTTTAGAATTTTTATCTAAAAATCCACACTCTAAAATATCAACATTTGATTTATCAAGAGAAGATAGAATCTCTATTATATTTTCATCTTTAAAATTCCAGTCATTAATATATCCACCATCTCTTAACGTACAATCTAATACTTTTATATTCAATACTTATCCTTTTAAAGTTCTTCTATTATTATTCCATTATTTTTCATATTCTGATATTCTAATGTATACAACTCTTTATTTTTTTTAAAATCATCTATTTTAAACTTATATGCAACTACAGAAATTTCATCAAATATATATTTTAAAGAAATTATTAAAGTTGAAACTGTTCCAATTATATGCATTGGTTTATTTAATAATGATAAAAAATATAATTCACCAGGCATTGTACTTTTTATAATATTTAATTTTTCATCTAAACCATTTCTAATTAAATAAGCTTCTTTTTCTGTTCTATGCATTAAATAATTAATTTTGTAATCTTTATACTTTTGTAGAATTATTTCTATAAAATGGATGTATTTTTCTTCTTCTATTATATCTCCATCAACAAATCTCTGACCTATGATATATATCTCTTTTTTATTATCAATATTAGGATGCATAAATCTTTTTTTCATAAATTCATACTTGTTTTTATATATTTTATGATTTGGCAAATCTTTTAAATCAAACATAGTAAAAAAATCAATTCTTCTATCAATTTTAGTTTTTAATCCAAATAATCTAAATCTTAATTTTTTAAAATCAAAATAATTAATTTTATTTTCTAAAAATGCGTTATAAGTAGTCATTGTATTTGTGCCTGAATCAAAAAAACATGTTTTTAAAGATTTTACATTTGCAACAAGTATTTGTTGCATCTTATTAAAACCACTTCCTATAAATAAATAATTAATTTTCAGTTCTTTCAGTTCTTTTATTATCTTAATATAATTAAAAAAATTACTCTTGTCTTCATCCCCAAATCTGATAACTTTAATCCAAATATCATCATAAATCAAATTTGTCAATTGATTTTTATTGTTTTCTGTTCCATTATCAATAATTACTAATATGTTATTATCTGTATTAAAATAATTTTGTGTTTCATATGCATTTATAAGTTGAAAAGGGGTCCTAACTATAAAAAAATTATACTCTTTTAGTTTTTCTAAACAATCTATTTCTTCAAACATCTAAATCCTTCTGAGTATACATGTCAATCCACTCTTTTACAATTTGAGTGGGATTAAATAAAGATAAAGCTTTTTCATAATCATGAAAATAAAATTCTTTTTCCTTTTTCAAAATATTGATAATTTTTTCTGAAATATCTAATTTATCATTTTCTGCAATATTATTTGATAATTCTCCCTGCATCATTTCTAACATTCCACCTGGAGATTTTGTAATTAATATTCTAGTTTTACAGCACATTGCTTCAATTAAAACATTTGAAAGACCTTCTTTTTTAGATGTAAAAACAATAATTTCTGAGTTTTTTATCCATGGGTAAGGATTACTTTCATAACCTACAAAAATTACATCATTTTCAAGTCTTAAAGATTTACATTTTTTTACCAAAAAATCTTTATCATCTCCATCTCCAACTAAAACTAATTTATGCTTAATTTTTTGTCTGTTTTTCAATTCATAATAACTATCAATCAAAAGCTCAAAATTTTTTGTTTTTACTAGCCTACCAAGCCCTAGAATATAAGAATCTTGAGGTATTTTGTCATTTTTTTCATTTGAAAGTTTAATTACTTTTTCAGTAAAAAAAGGATTTTTTATAGAGTCCAAAGATAAAGAATTAATATTCTCTCTCTTAAACTTATCTAAATAAAAAAGCTTAGATCCATATGAATTACAGTTAACTCTTACATCATTATAGTAACACCTACTCATAATTTTATCCAAAAATGATGAATCTGTTTTTTTTGATACATTAACACAAATTCTAACACTTCTTTTATCTTTAAATTGCCAAATTTGTTCAAAAGTACCTTGTCCCCTAACCAATATTAAATCATATTTTTTTATAGCTTCTAGTTTATCAAATTCTTTTTTAAATATCTTACTTGTATATAAACCTTTCAAGAGAGGATATGTTTTTCTAAAAAATATATTTGTCAATCGAGCAAATAAATCCCAACTTTTTCCTATTATTTTTCTACTCATAATTGAATTCAAATCAATATGGATTATATTCACTCCACTTTGTCTTGGTTTAATTTGTTTTTCTTTATTAGAAAAGTATATCAAATCTGATTCATATCCTGCTAAAAAAAATGCATCAGCTTGATTACAAGCAGCTCTTTCCATTCCACCAAATTTCAAACTTCTTACTATTATTGCAACTTTCACTTTTTACCTTTTTTATATTCTTCTTGTATTAAATACTCTGATATTGCTAAAGAAGCCTTATAGTATTCTAACATTTCGTCTTTTTCACTAAAATTTCTAAATTTCTTAATTTTATTTTTAGAGTTTACTATCATAGAACCATTAAACCCATAATGAGACAAGTTTTTATTAAAAAGGTCTTTCCCTATTGAAATATGTTCTTGATTTTTTAACGTTAAATTATAAAGCGTAGGAAAAATATCTTTGTGAGAACCTGCCATTTTAATATTAATATCTAACTTTTCTTTTAACTCTTTTGGTAAATAAAAATAAAGTGGTATATTCTTTGAATTTAACAATTCATTATCATCATATTTCATAATTCCATCAATTGTATTATTGTCAGCGGTAACTACAACTATTGTGTTTTCTTTAAATTTTGACTTTTTAAATTTATCAAGAAAAATTCCCACTTGATCAACTGCATAAGCATACGATTTAAATCTTTGTTTTGCTAGATTTAAATCCCCTGTTATATGATTTTTTATCTCTTGATTATAAATTAAACTTTTAGATTTATAATCATTTGGAATATTATAGGGAGGATGATTATTTGTACTAAGTGCAACAATAAATTGTTTTGTACCAGATTTTTCTGATTTCTTTAATTTTTTTAAAATATGAGAGTATAAGTATTCGTCAAATATCCCCCATGGATGGAAATACTCCTCTTTATCTTTATCTTTATTTTCTAAATGGCTGAAAATATTTACTTTTCCCTCAAGATTATCATAGCCTTGGTATTTAATAAACTGTCCTAAATTTCGCCACGTCAAATCTCCCCCATAAATAAATGAAGTCTCATATCCTGCGTTTTTGTACAAAAATGCTGGGGAATAGGTAAAGCTTGTCTGATTATAAACTGACTGAGAAAAAGCAAAAGAGCTTGGTCTGTGAGGTATATTTAAAAGCATTGCCTGCAAACTTGAGATTGTACCATTTCCTGAAGATATAAAGTTAGTAAATACTGTATCTTCTTTGAAATGTTTTTTTAATTCACCTAAAATATTAAATTCATTACTTTGGTATTTTAAAATTGGCATACCAAAACTTTCTACCATAATTACTATTACATTGTAATCTTTATTATCTATTTTTTTTGTTTTTGAAGTTATATTCTTTAATAAATCATCTTCATTTAAATCTCTTGTTTGAGAATATACTTCAAAAGCTTTTTTTATATTATTTTTATATCCTGTTGCTTTTAGTAAATCATATTTCTTTTTTATATATTTTTCTCTTGCACTAAGTGCATTTGTAAAGGCTCTAAAACCATTTTGAGAGATTTTATTTATAAAATCATTTGTAGAAAGATTTGGTATCATTTTCCCTAAAGGATACATTCCAAAAGTACCTCTTACAGCTAAAAAATTTAGAATAAAGAAAATTAAAAATATTAATGCTGAAATTTTAAGATTTAAAAATGAATTATATTTTTTATCTTTCATTAAAAAGATTTTTTTTATTATAAAAAATAAAGAAGTTAAATAAACAAAAAATATTGTTACTATTAAAAGTACATTATAATTTTGCCAAAAAGTAATCATGAGTGCTTTTGTATCATCATCTAAAAGACCAAAAAATAGAATATTTATATGTTCTTTAAAATATGAATAAAAACCAAAATCAGCACATAATAATAAACTCACCATTAAATAGCAAAAGAAAAGATAGTAAACTAAAAATTTTGAAAAATAATTTAAGAAGGACTCTTTTTTCAAATAATATAAAGCGATAAGTATTATAGTTGGTATAACTTGAATATACCCTATTACAGTAAGGTCAATTCTTAATCCTAAAAAAAAAGCTTTTAAGATATCTAAATAGAAACCATCTATATTATCTAAAGTTGAATAATAGAAAAAAAATACAGTTCTAAATAAAGACATAAGTATTAAGAAAAAAATATGTGCGAAAATTAGTTTTTTGAAAATATTAAGGGTATGGGACATAAACATTTGATTCATAAGTTTATCCTTTTAAATTTTTTAATATGAGAAAAAGTTTAAAAAAACCTTCTCCATCTCTTCCAATCATTTTATTTATAAAACGATTTTGACTAAGGGTTATAAAAAAAGAAATCTTTTCTGCTAAGCTTTTAAGGTTACTTCTAAAGTTCTCATTCTGAGGTACTAATTCAGTATATTTTTTTATTACGTAATTATAATCTATTTCAAAAGAAGCTCTAGTTTTAGTTAAAGATAGTAAAAATAAAATAAAATCCCTAAATTGTAAAACTTCTAAATCAATATTATCATCAAAACTATCTTCAAAATCTATAGCTGTAATTTTTCCATCTTTATATAGAAAATTTCTAGCTTGAGGACCACCATGATATTCATGATTATTATGAATCAAGGCTAGGTTTTCTAACATTAAATCAGTGTAATAATACATTTTCTCTTTACTTATATCTTTTTTTCTAATATAAGAATTAACCATTTTCCCAGAATCTTCTAAAACAAAAAAATTCTCATTTTTTATTTTTATTTTAGGTGTACAAATTCCTTTTTGTTTCAGCCTTACTATCTTATTTGTTTCAAATTCTAAGCTATCTTTTTCAGATTTATTTTCTACTGGTAATAAAACTTGTATTAAAAAAAATTTATAAAATAATTTATGTATAAAATTTGATTTTGTTGCTCTTGCTTTTTTTAGCCAATACTTTTTATTTTTATATTCAAAAGAAAATATCTCTTCTTTTTTTTGCTTATTTAAATTATAAGCCAAATCTTTAAACTCTTTTTCTATGCCCATAATAAAACTACAATCCAAATAATTACATGTAATCCTATACAAAACATCACAGCTGTTGAGCCAATGTCTTTTGCATTTTTTGCCAAAGGATGAATTTCTTTTGTTACTAAATCAACAACATTTTCAATAGCTGAGTTTATTAACTCTACTATTAAGACTAAAATTCCTGTAATTAAAAGTGACATTTTATAAATAAGAGAAACATCAATAAAAATTATTCCTAGTACAATGAAAACAGCAGCAAAAAGTTCAAGTTTAAAAGAACTTTCTGTTTTAAACGCATGCTTTAAGCCATCAAGTGCATATTTTGTATTTTTAAAAAGGTGATAGTTTGGTTTATTATTCATTTATTTTCTCTTGTATAAATCTTTATAAAAATTCTTCCATTTTTTATGTTGCCAAAACCATAAAGCAGGAAATTCTTTTATCTGATTTTCTATAATATTTGATTGTAATTGAGTCAATTCTTTAATCTTATTTTCACTTTTAAACTTTACTTCTAAAGGATCAATTGCTTCATAAACTTTTATTGTATAATCTCTAAAATCATTCATTTCTGCAAATACTGGGATAATAAGGGCTTCAAATTTTATTGCTAATCTTGCAGTTGCATCTGTAACTGTTACTTTTTTATCAAAAAACTCAATCTCAACACCTTTTCTCATATGTTGATCAATAGCAACAGCTACATTATGTTTTTGTTTAAAAGCTTTTATCATTCCTTTTGCTGCAACTTTTTTTTCTAGCATTACAATATTATTTCTATCTCTTGCTTCAATATACAATTCATTTAACAAAGGATTATCCATTTTTCTATTTACAACTGCTAAAGTTCCATATTTTAAAGCTATATAAGGGATAGCTAATTCCCAACCACCATAGTGGGCAGTCACAAATATAATTTTTCTATCAGCTTTTATTGCATTTAAAATAATTTCTTCATTTTCTATTTTTGCTTTTGAAAGTAGTTTTTCTTTTGAGATTGATTGATTTTCTATAAACTCGTACATATTAAAAAGAAGTGATTTATAAGATTCATAAATTATTATATTTTTTTCTTCATCCAAAATAGTATTTTCATAAGCCAAATCTAAATTGACTTTTGCAATATGTTTATGCTTTTTATTGAATTTAAATGCAATTTTTGCAGAAAAAATTAAAATATATTTTACAAGACTTTTAGGTAAAACTGTAAAAATAAATTTAAAAAATATATAAATATAATATACAAAATACTCTTTAACACTTGCCTTCAAATAACATTTCCTTCATCATTCTCATAATTACATTTTCATCAATTTCTTTTATTGAAAAATCTTCTTTATTTAATTTTTCTGGGTTTACTATTGTTTTTGACTCAATTATTTTATTTATTTTTGTTTCATAAGTATTTCTATATCCAGGTGTACAACCAAATATAGTTATTGAAGGTACATTTAAAGCCCAAGCCATATGTGTGGGTCCAGTATCATTTCCTACAAGTAAATCTATTTTTGAAACTAATGTTTTTAAATCATTCAAACTAAGTTTTGGTAAAACAACAGCGCTTGAGTTCTTAGAAATAAATTCTACAATTTCTTTTTCTTCTTCATTTCCCCAAGCTAACAAAAAATTTGCATCTATATTTTTGCATATTTTAGCGTATTTCTCTTTAGAATACATTTTTGAAGACCAACTAGCCCCTGGAACTAAAAGGATGTTTTTTTTGCTTTTTGATAAATAAGAAGTAAAATCAACTTTTTCTTCAAAGAATAGAAAAGCTTCTTTATTTAGTATTTGTTCTTCATTATATATTATTTTTAATGGCTTTAATAAAACATCCAAATTCCGTTCTATTACATTTTTAGAATAACTTGAATCAACTTTTTTTGTATAAAGCCTTGATGCTAAACTTTCTCTTGTAGAAGTTTTACTAAATCCAAATCTATTTTTACCTAAGATTCTTGTTACGATTGCTGATTTTATTAAACCTTGTGCATCTATTACTAAATCATAATTGTTTTTAGAATAAGTTTTAATAAGTCTTATTTGCGAAAACAATTTCTTTTTATTCTTTTTAATTGATTTCAAATCTAAAGCATAAATATTATCAATATCAGGGTTGTTTTCTAATACTCCAATAAAGGCTTTTTCTACAAACCAATCAATAACAATATTTGGATAACTTTTTTTTATAAATTGTAAGGCAAGCATTGCATGGATGATGTCACCCATGGCAGAAAGTTTAACTATAGCAACTCTTATGAACAAACTTTTACTTTCAGGCCTTTTGGTGTTTGAAGCTTGTCTATCTCACTTTCTACTATATAAATAGATTTATCTAGGCAGATTTTTAATTTATTTTCTTTTAATCTATATTTTACACTTGGATTTGACATATCTTGATTTATCATTAGATTTAAACTAATCATAAACGAAAGCCATTCCATAGTATCAAATCCTGGTAAAAGTTCATCATATCTATCCAAATCACTTTGTATAGGAAGAGACTTTTTTGAGAATTTAATCATATGTGCAATTGTAACTCGTGAGCAATGTTGAAAATCATAATTTAAACCATTTAATATAAAATCAAAAGTATTATCATTTGACTTATAAAAGTTTAATGTAGTTCCAATTGAGTGTAATTTTGAAGCTATTACTAAAAGTGTTTTATATTTGTCTTCTAATTGATGCAATGGCTTTAAGACTTCAAAAATAGAACTTGCATTTTTTCCTAGATAGGAACTTTGTTTAGAGTCAATTTGAAATCTATCTAACAAACTTCTAACACTAACATTAAAATTTGCAGGAAATCTACAATTTGAACTTCTTAGAAGATCAGTTAAATATACACCTTCTCTAACTCCGGCTCCTGAAGTTATAACATTTTTGATATTTAACTCATTTAGTATGGTATCAAAAATAAGAGTCCCCTCTTTAATCGTATCAAACCTATCTTTTTTTATTCCAAGCTGTTTTAGGCTATTTGCATCTTCTGTTTCTAAAATCGTATCAAAAATATGTTTATTCTCAGATACATCATAAGTATAACCATGAAGTATATCTAAAGGATATTCATTTTTTTTCATTATAATTTTTGAAAGTGTTCTAATGCTTCCTCCAATTCCAACAACTGTAGAAGGTATTTCAAAACCTGAGTCTTTCACTTCTTTTAATTTTTCTAAAATATGCTCTCTAGCACCTTTTATATCACCCTTTGAAAAGAACAATTCATTTAAACGAACCGTTCCAATATCTAAAGAAATACAATGTTCTATTTTTCTATTTTTAATAAAGGCAAATTCAGTTGAACCACCACCTATATCCACAGTTATAAAATTATCAGAAAAAACCAAATTTTTAGTGGCCACTCCACCATAATATGCTTCTTTAGGACCATCAATTACTCTGATACTTAAGCCTAATTCGTTTTTTACTTTTGTTAAAAATAGTTTTGCATTTGGAGCATCTCTTAAAGCTGAAGTTGCAACACAAATTATTTTTCGTGATTTTAAAGCTTTTGAGATATTTAGAAAAGACTGCAAAGAGTTAAAGGCCCTTTGCATGGGAGCTTCTCGAAGATTGCCATTATTTTCATAACAGCCTTCAGAAATTTTTACGCGACTTTTTGTTTCATTTATTAAGTTAAAAGCAAACCTGCTGCTTTTTTCTAAAACAACCATACGCATTGAGTTTGACCCAATGTCAATAATAGTTGTTACCTTAGCCATTTTATAATTCTTCTTCTTGTAGTTGTTCGTATTTAAACCTCAACTCTTCCATTGTTTCTTGATTATCTGAATCTACGATTATACAATCAACTGGACATACTTCAACACACGCTGGCTCTTCATAATGACCAACACATTCAGTACATCTATCAGGATCAATTATATATATTGGATCCCCTTCTTCTATGGCCTCATTTGGACATTCTTCTCTACATGCATCACAAGCAATACATTCATCGGTAATTATTAAAGACATTCAACTTCCTAACTAAAATATTATCATGGAGTTATATCTTATTATTCTTAATAATATCTTTAATTAGGTCTAGAAAAGCATCATTTTTAGTAACAATTAAGAATTCGTCATCTTGATGTATAAAAAGCTTATTATTTATGTACAATGAAGCTGCAATATCAAACTCTCTTATTTTACCTGCAAAAAGTACAAAATTTACATTATTCGCATAAGTTAAAGACAAAGCAACTGCTCCTGGACTTCTAAATTTTATTCTTTTTTTATTTAATTCTTCACAAATTTTTGGATAAGCATATGCTCTTTCAAATATTGCAATTTGAGGATTTACAACTTCACAAATTTTTATTTCTTTTTCATCTAAAAGTGAGATATTCTTTTTCTCTTTATTTAATTTATAAATCATAGTTGCATTTGATAAATTTGTAACATAAGCGGCTTTTGTAATTCCATCAATTTGTAAAGCGATAGAAGTACCATAATAAGGTAATTGTGAAAGAAAATTATGACTTCCATCAAGAGGATCGATTATAATTTTTATATTAGATTTTGAAGAAATAAGGCCTATTTCTTCAGAAAAAATATCACCAAATCCTGATAAATATTTTATAAATATTTTTTCAGCAATGATATCTATGTTTAAAGTCTTGTCTCCGCCATATCCTATAGTTTTAGACTCTTCTAGGTCTAAAGAACTCATATTGGTATTTATGTACCAATAGAGCTCTTTATTTGCTTTTATAACTGTTTTAGTAAACAAGTCATAGTCAAACATTTTAGGCTAAAGCTTTCTCAATCTGTGCTGCGGCTTCTCTACCATCAAGAGCCGCTGTTACAGCTAAATGTGCACCTCTATTACAATCTCCACCAGCATAAAACTTAGGATTTGAAGTTTGATATGAAGCATTTATATCAATTCCACCCCAAGAGTTTGTTTTTAGATTTGCATCTTCAAAAAAATCAGGAGTTTCAGGAGAAAATCCAAGTGCAAAAATAATTACATCTGCATCTTCAAGATATTCACTTCCCTCTATAATAGTAACTCTTTGTCGTCCAGATTCATCAGCTTGAGATAATTCAGTTTTTAGAACTTCAATTCCAACTGCTGTATCACCCTTTTTGATGATTTTATTAGGGCTTACATTAAAGATGTATTCAACACCCTCTTCTTTTGCATTTACTACTTCTTTCTTACTTCCTGGCATATTAGCTTCATCTCTTCTATATAAACACTTAACTGTTGAAGCCCCTTCTCTAACAGATGATCTTACACAGTCCATAGCAGTGTCTCCACCACCTATTACTACTACTCTTTTATCTTTTACATCAATAAATGTAGCCTCTGTATTTCCAAGATTTCTTTTTTGAATTCCAGTTAAAAAGTCCATAGCTAAATGAACATTTGAAGCATCTTCACCTTCAATATTTGCCCATCTACCTTTTTTTGCGCCAATACCAACAAAAATAGCATCAAATTCATCTTCAATTTCTTTAATACTTTTATCAAGTCCAATTTCACAATTTAAATGAAGTTTCATACCAGCTTCAAGTAACCAGTTTATTCTTCTTTCAACCGTACTTTTATCAAGTTTGAAGCCAGGAATTCCATACATTAAAAGTCCCCCAGCTCTATCTTCTCTTTCAAACATTTCAACAGCAATTCCACGTCTAAGTAAAAAAGTCGCAGCAGAAATTCCAGCAGGTCCAGAACCAATAATTGCTACTTTTTTATCACCTTTAATAGGAGAAAACTTAGGTTTCATACCGTTTTCAAATGCTCTTTCATTCAAATGAGTTTCCACTGCACCAATAGAAACAGCACCATGTCCAGTATTTAAAGAACAGGCACCTTCACATAATACATCTTGAGGACAAATTCTTCCTAAAATTTCAGGGAAAGGAGAAGTTTCATTTGATAAAGCAAAAGCTAAATCCATATTTTTTTCTGCTGTTTGTTTTAACCAAGCAGGAATAAAATTATGTAAAGGACAACCTGTATGACAATATGGATCACCACATTGCATACATCTATCAGATTGCTCTCTAGCTCTATGTTTTCCAAATACTTGGTAAACCTCATCATAATCTTTTAATCTTTTTAATACATCCCTTTTTTCAGGATTTATTCTTTCAAATTTAGTAAAATTTATCATTTTCTAATCTCCCTCATCCGGATTTAGTGGTAACACTGCCATATTTTTAGGTTTAACCATCCAGAAGTTTCTAATCTGTGCTCTAAAGTTTTCTAAAATTCCTTCAGCTCTTTCAGATTCAGTTTCATTTAAATAGTCCATTAATAATCTTTTTAAATAAAGTCTTTCTCTTTCAGTATCATCTGTATCAATTCTAACTGCTTCAATTAATTCTTGATTCATTTTATCTACAAATGTTTTCTCTGGATCATAAACAAAAGATAATCCACCAGTCATACCCGCTCCAAAGTTAAATCCTGTATTCCCTAAGATTACAACAATCCCACCTGTCATATATTCACAAGCATTATCTCCTGTTCCTTCTACAACTGCTGTACATCCAGAGTTTCTTACAGCAAATCTCTCACCTGCTGATGCTCTTACATAAAATGTACCACCAGTTGCTCCATATAAACAAGTATTACCTGCTCCTGCAAATAGTGGACCTTGATGTCTAGTATTTATAATAATTTTACCACCATTCATACCTTTACCAACATAATCGTTTGCAGCACCTTCAAGATATAAATTCATTCCTTTACTTAATAAAGCTCCAAAAGATTGCCCAGCAATCCCTTTTAAGAAGATATTAATAGAACCATCAGGTAAACCTTTGTCTCCATAATATTTAGCAATTTCACCAGAAATTAAAGTACCAAATGATCTATTTAAGTTTGTGATATTCTCTTTAATTTTAATTGGAACAGTTGGTTTTTCAATTGTTCTATGTACTTTTTTAAGTAATTCTCTTTCAAATTTATTCTTATCAAATGGTTCATTTGATTCTTTTTGACAGGTATCAATACCATCAATTCTTCTTAATACATTTTGGAAATCAAATTTCTTAGCAAAGTCATCATCTATTACTTTTAATAAATCACTTCTTCCTACAATTTCTTCAATATTTTTGTATCCTAAAGAGGCTAAAATATCTCTAACATCTTGAGCTACAAAGTTAAAATAAGAGATTAATCGTTCAACTGTTCCTGTAAAGTGTTCTCTTAATTCTTCATCTTGAGTAGCAACTCCTACAGAACATTTATTTGTATGACAAATTCTTAAAATTTTACATCCTAAAAGAGTAAGTGCAGCAGTACCAAAGGCATATGATTCAGCTCCAAGCATTGCAGCTTTTACAACATCAAGACCAGTTTTTAATCCCCCATCAGTTTGTAAATGAACAAGCTCTCTTAAATGATTTGCTTTTAAAGCATTATGTGCTTCAGCAAGTCCTATTTCCCAAGGATTTCCTGTATGCTTAATAGAAGTTAAAGGAGCAGCTCCTGTACCTCCATCAGCACCTGAGATTACAATTTTATCAGCATAAGCTTTTGCAACACCAGCAGCGATTGTTCCAACTCCTATAGTTGATACAAGTTTAACTGTAATTTTAGCTTCAGGATTTGCTTGTTTTAAGTCAAAAATTAATTGAGCTAAATCTTCAATAGAATAAATATCATGATGTGGAGGAGGAGAAATAAGTGTAACTCCTGCAATTGTATGTCTTAATGTTGCAATATATTCAGATACTTTATGTCCTGGTAATTGTCCCCCTTCACCAGGTTTTGCACCTTGTGCAACTTTAATTTGAATCTCTTCAGCAGATCTTAAATATCCAGGAGTAACACCAAATCTTCCAGATGCTACTTGTTTTATTTTAGAATTTTTTAAAGTATTAAATCTAGCTGGATCTTCACCACCCTCACCTGAGTTTGATGCTCCACCAAGTGTATTCATTGCAATTGCCATTGCTTCATGAGCTTCAGGAGAGATAGAACCACATGACATAGCAGCAGTTGCAAATCTTTTGAAAATCTTATCTTTTGATTCAACTTCATTTACATCAATAGCTTTCTTATCAGAATCAAATTCAAAGAAATCTCTAATGAATTTTTTTTCTCTGTTATTAACTAAATTTCTTAAGCTATCAAAATCTGAAACATCTTCTTTATTTTTTGCTCTTTTATTATGCATTGCAATAGTTGTACTTGGTCCATAATCATGGTATTCACCACCATTAATATACTTATAAAAACCACCTAAATCTAGTGGGAACATATGTTTATCATCAAAAAAGGCATTAAAATGTTGTTTTTCAAGTCTAGCTTCAATATCTTCATAACCAAGACCATTTAATTCAGATTGTGAATCAGTAAAACAATCCTCTATAATCTCATCACTTAATCCAATAACATCAAATAATCTTGAATTTCTATATGAAGCAATTGTACAAATACCCATTTTAGACATAATCTTTAAAAGTCCTGCATTTAAAGCTTTTTGAGTATTTTTTAAAGCTCTTTGCATTTCATATTTACTAATTTGTTTTCTTTCAGAAAAGGCAACGGCTGAGGCATACATCATATATGGATACATAGCTGTAACACCATATCCCATCATAACAGCTGCCATATGAGGATCATAAATCTCTCCTGAAACTGCAACTATTGAAACGTAATGTCTAACACCCTCTTTTAAAAGTCTTTCATTTACAAAACCAACAGCCATTGCCATTGGAATTAATTTAGCATTTTCATTAACATCTCTGTCATCTAAAATTACAACGGAAACATCATCTTCTCTTACTGCTCTTATTACTGATGTAGCTAAGTTCTCTAAAGCTGCTTTTAAATCATTTTTAAATGTTGTAGAAAAAACTTCATTTTTATAATAGTCATCATATCTAGGAGATCTTTTATCACCAAAAGATATAAGTACATCAAATTTTTCTTTCATTAAAATAGGACTAGCTACTTTTAATCTTTTTGCATACTGTGGTTGTTCATCTAAAATATTATGAATATGCCCAAAGCCTGTTTCCAAAGACATAACAATTTTTTCTCTATAAGGGTCAATTGGTGGGTTTGTAACTTGTGCAAACTTTTGTCTAAAAAAATCTGTGAAATTTCTATTTACAGTTGAAAAACAAGCTAATGGAGTATCATCACCCATAGAACCTACAGGTTCTTTTCCATCTTTTGCCATTGGCTCAATAATTTGGTCAATCACTTCATAAGTAATATTAAAATATTTTTGTTTTTTTTCTAATTCTTCTATTTTGTAATCAGTATTATCTAAAAATGACTCATCAATATACTCTTGTAAATATTCCATATCTGAGTTTAACCATTTAACATAGTTTTGTGAAGATTTTAAATAATTATTAATATCATCTTCTTTTAATACTTTCCCATGTTTAAGGTCAAGTCCAATCATTTCTCCTGATTGTAATCTTCCTCTTTCTAGAATATTATCTTCATCTAAAGTTACTGTTCCATACTCAGAAGTAATATAAATTTTATGATTTTTTGTAATTATATATTTAGATGGTCTTAAACCATTTCTATCAATCAAACAACCAATATGTCTTCCATCTGTAAGTGAAACAGCAGCTGGTCCATCCCAAGCTTCCATTGTAGTTGATGTATATTCATAAAATGCTCTTAAATCTGAATCCATATGTGGAGCATTTTGCCAAGGAGCAGGAACTAAACTTCTAGCTGCTTTAAAGAAATCAACACCATTAGCAACTAAAAACTCAAACATATTATCTAATGATGCCGAATCAGAACCACCAATTTGTAAAATAGGTAAAATTCTTTTAATCTCATCATCAGTAAATATTTCTGATTTTATTTGTTCTGATTTTATTTGTACATTAAATCTATTTGCTTCTACAGAGTTAATTTCACCATTATGTGCAATTGTTCTAAAAGGTTGCGCTAATCTCCATTGAGGAAGAGTATTTGTTGAAAATCTTTGATGAAATAATGCAAATGAGATTTTAAAATCTTCATCTCTTAAATCCACATAGAAATTCTTTATATGCGTAGGCATTATAAGCCCTTTATAAGCAATTACTTTAGATGAAAAAGTTGGAATATAAAAATCTTTTTTATCTACTAGTTTGTGCTCACACTCTTTTCTTGTTAAATAAAGCATTGCATCAAATCTTTTTGATGACATAAGTGCATTTGCGCAAACAAATACCTGAATTATATGAGGTAATGTTTGTAAAGCTTGCTCTCCTAAAGCATCTTTGTTAAGAGGAACTTCTCTTACCATTAAAACTTTTAAATCATTTTCTTCACAATGCTCTTTAAAAGTTTCAATATCATTTAAATCTTTTGTAAATATCATAGCAACTGCATATTTTTCAGGTAAATCAATACCTTTTTCATTAGCAATTTTTCTCATAAATCTATTTGGCATAGATAGTAATAAACCAGAACCATCCCCTGTTTTACCATCCGCAGCCACTGCCCCTCTGTGCATCATTCGCTCAAGCGAAGTTATTGCATCTTCTAAGTTTTCGTGACTTGGTCTATTTTTTAAATCTGCCATTAAACCAAAACCACAGTTATCTTTAAAAGAAGTAAGTAAATCTAAATTACATCCCATTATTATCCTTTTTATAAAATATTCTATCTTTATATTCCTCGTAAAGGCTATTAATATATCCAAAAAATGTTTAAAAAATGGTTAGTTAGTTATATATATTAAGTTCTAACTAATGTGATATTATTCTGACTTTAAAGCAATAATATGGCTTTTAGTTAAATTGCTATTTTATTGCTACGAAAAGAGGCTTTTTTTCAAAAATTTGCCTTTTTCTACATAACTATTACACAAGTTTTAATTATACTTTTTTCATATACAAATTTAAGGAGTAAAAATGATGAAAAGTAATAGAATCCTGTTTACAGGTAAGAAATTAGTAATTGGAGCAGTTGCAGCAGCTGTTCTTGCTACATCAGGTTTAGCAGCGGAGTATACATTAAAATTCTCTCACGTTGTTAGTGATAATACACCAAAAGGAAAAGCAGCTAGATATTTTGAACAAAAATTAGAAGAATTATCAAAAGGTAGAATTGATGTTCAAGTATACCCATCTTCTCAGTTATATAATGATAATGCCGTAGTAAAAGCATTAAGATTAAATTCTGTTCAAATGGCAGCACCTTCTTTTTCTAAATTTGGTAAAATTGTACCAAACTTAGCATTATTTGATTTACCATTTTTATTTAAAGATATTGACCACTTACACAGAGTTCAAGATGGAGCGGTTGGTGATAAACTAAAAGAAATGGTAACTGCAAAAGGTATTGTAGCTTTAGATTTTTGGGATAATGGATTTAAACAATTCTCTTCTTCAACTAAAGCATTAATTAAACCTAGCGATGCAAAAGGTCAAAAATTTAGAATTATGTCTTCTAAAGTACTTGAAGCTCAAATGCATGCAGTTGGTGGTAACCCACAAATGATGCCTTTCTCTGAAGTTTATTCAGGTTTACAACAAGGTGTAATTGATGCGGCTGAAAATCCAATATCAAATATTTATACTAAAAAGTTTCATGAAGTTCAAAAATATTTAACTATTTCTGATCACGGTTACTTAGGTTATTTAGTAGTTATGTCTAAAAAATTCTGGAAATCTTTACCTGCTGATTTACAAGCAAATGTAAAACAAGCTATGAAAGAAGCTACTGCTAAAGAAAGAGAATATGCTTTAGCATTAGAAAAAGAACAATTTGCAGAAATCAAAGCATATGCAGAGAAAACTGGAAAATTAGAAATTATTAAATTAACTCCTGAACAAAGACAAGCTTGGTCTGATGCTGTTAGTGTAATTTATCCTGATTTTTACTCTAAAAGAACAATTGGTGAAGACTTAATCAAAGGTGCTCTTAATACTAAGTAATTCTTAGCAAACTATCGGATTTTCCGATAGTTTGGCCCCACCACATTCTTTCTTAAATTTAAATAAAATTCCACATAAAAAGATTTTTTTTACATATTAAAATATAATGGTAACACTCATAAAATAAATTCACTAATTTACTCTTATGTACATAATAGATACATAACTTTAGATTATAATTTTCTAATATAGCTAAAAAGGAGAATAAATGACAACTACTATGAAAAGTCTAGTATCATGCTTTGCTACAGCATCCATATTGATATTGACTGGTTGTGGAAGTGAAAAAGAAGAACTAAAAGAAAAAAAACTTGTTAAGTTAAAACAAGATGACGAAAAAGGTCAATTTATTTTAAAGTTTTCTCATGTTGTAAGTCCTAATACACCAAAAGGAAAAGCAGCTAGTTTCTTTGAACAAAGATTAGAAGAATTATCAAAGGGCAAAATTGATGTTCAAGTTTATCCTTCTTCTCAATTGTACAAAGATAATGCAGTTTTAAAAGCTTTAAAACTTGATTCTGTCCAAATGGCAGCACCAAGCTTTTCAAAATTTGGGAAAATTGTACCTCAACTTGCACTTTTTGATTTACCTTTTTTGTTTAAAGACATGCAACACTTACACAGAGTTCAAGATGGAGTTGTAGGAACAAAATTAAAAGAGCTTGTGACACAAAAAGGGTACATGGCTTTAAATTTTTGGGATAATCATTTTAAACAATTATCTTCTTCTAAAAAAGCTTTAGTTTCACCTAGTGATGCAACAGGTCAAAAATTTAGAATTATGTCTTCAAAAGTTCTTGAATCTCAATTTCATGCACTAGATGCAAATCCACAAATGATGCCTTTTTCTGAAGTTTATTCAGGTTTACAACAAGGTGTAATTGATGGACAAGAGAATACAATCTCTAATATCTTTACTAAAAAATTCCATGAAGTACAAAAATACTTAACAATTACAAATCATGGCTATCTTGGATACTTAGTAGTTATGAGTGAAAAATTCTGGAATTCTTTACCCGCAGATTTACAAGCAAATGTTACTCAAGCTATTAAAGATGCTACAGTTAAAGAAAGAGAATACGCTGAGCAATTAAATACTCAACAATTTAATCAAATCAAAGCGTATGCAGAAAAAACTGGTAATTTGGAGATTATTAATCTAACAAAAGAACAAAAAGATGCTTGGAAACAAGTTGTTAGTAAAATCTATTCTGATTTTTATGATGAAGATAAAATTGGTGAAGATTTAATTAAGGGCGCATTAGCCACGGAGTAAAAATATGGTAATTTTTAAAATAATAAGTAAAACAATAGGTTTTATAAATCAATCAATTGCAGCAATAGGTATTGCTGCTGGTGTTGCAGTTGCTTTTACAAATGTTGTAGCAAGATACGCTTTTGATGCATCATTAGTTTGGGCTACGGAGATGACAGTCTTTTTATTTTTATGGAGTGTTTTTTTTGGTGCTGCATATTGTTTCAAAAAAGATGCTCATATAGCTGTAACAATTATTCTTGATATTGTTCCATCAAGAATTGCAAAAGTAATGTTAGTAATCTCACATTTTGTGACTTTAATTTTCTTACTTACTGTTGCTTATTTTGGATATGAATATATATTATTAATTATTGATTTAGATGAGAGAGCAATTGACCTTTGGGATATGCCAATGTGGATTGTATATTCAGTTATTCCTATTTCATTTGCATTTGCTTCATATAGAGTTGGAGAAAGAATTCATGGAATTTTATCAACATCACATGATCAGATTTTAAAAGAGAGTGAAGCAGAACAAGTTTTAGCAGGTATGGGTATTGGAGCTAGTAGAAATAAAGAAAATGAAAATATTCAGGAGCTAAATAAAATGGTTAAAGAAGTTGAAAAGAAAACAGGAGGATTACTATGAGTATAGCAATACTATTTGGAATATTTTTCTTCCTTGTAATTTTAGGTACTCCAATTGCAATTTGTCTTGGAGCATCAACTTTTGTAACATTAATGTTATTTACGGATATTTCTCCTATTGAAATTTCTTCAATGATGTTTGAAAAAATTAATCATTATTCATTAATGGCAATTCCAATGTTTATTTTTGCAGGCAACTTACTATCAAAAGGAAGTGCTGCTCAAAGAATTATTGAATTTGCTAAATCAATAGTTGGACATTTACCAGGTGGTCTTCCAATTTCTGCAATTTTTGCATCTATTATTTTTGCTGCAGTTTCTGGTTCTTCTCCTGCAACTGTTGTTGCAATTGGTTCTATTATGTTTGGTGCAATTATGCAAGCTGGTTATCCTAAGAAATATGCTGTTGGTACTATTGCTACAGCTGGGTCATTAGGTATTTTAATTCCGCCTTCAATTGTATTAATTGTGTATGGGGTTACAGCTGAAGTTTCTATTGGTAAACTATTTATGGCAGGAGTTGTTCCAGGTATTGGTCTTGGTATTATGATGATGCTTGTAACTTATATTGGTGCAGTGAGACTTGGATTTAAAAGAACTGAGCCACAACCTTTTAAAGTAAGACTTGCAAAAATGAAAGATGCTTCATGGGGTCTTATGACAATTGTTCTTGTAATTGGTGGTATTTACGGTGGTATCTTTACTCCAACTGAAGCAGCAGCTGTTGCTTGTGTTTGGGCATTTATTGTTTCAGTATTTATTTACAAAGACATAAAACTTACTAAAATTTATACTACAGCTTTAGAATCAGCTAAAACAACTGCAATGATTATGTTTATTATTGCAAATGCAATGTTATTTGCACACTTTTTAACAATTGAAAATATTCCACAAGGAATTACAGAAGCGTTAATTGAAGCAAATGTAGATAAATATATGTTCTTACTTATGGTTAACTTACTTTTAATTCTTGCAGGGTCTTTTATGGAACCATCTGCAATTATTATGATTATGGTGCCATTATTACTTCCTGTTGCAGTTGCACTTGGAATTGATCCAATTCACTTTGGTATTGTAATAACTGTAAATATGGAACTTGGTATGGTATCTCCACCTGTAGGACTTAATCTGTTCGTAACATCAGGACTAACAGGTATGAGTATAAAAGATGTAATAGTAGCAGCTTGGCCTTGGACTTTAACTATCCTTGTAGGCTTAGTATTAATTACATATATTCCTGATATAGTTTTATTCTTACCAAACTTAATGTATGGTTCGTAAAAGTCATTTAGATAAAAAACTATTAAAAAAACTAGAAGAATTTAATTCTTCTAGTTAAATTTAAAATCTACTTCTCTTTCTTTTCTTATCCTCTAATATACTTATAGAAATTATAATAAAGAATTAATTTTGTCAGTAAATGCTTGCTTTGAAGCTGAACCAATTATTTGGTCAATTACTTCTCCATCTTTCATGAAAAATATAGTTGGAATTGATCTAACTCCAAATTTTGTAGCTAATTCTTGTTCTTCATCTGCATTCACTTTACATATTTTTGCTTTTCCATCAAACTCTTCAGCTAATTGGTCAATTATAGGAGCTAGCATTCTACAAGGTCCACACCATGGTGCCCAAAAATCTACTACAGAAACACCTGCTTTTACTGTTTCATCTATACTATCTTTTGTTAATTCTATATATTTACTCATCTTTATTCCTTTTATAGCCCCTATTTCTAGGGACTTTATTTTTATTTATTTTTATAAATTGTTCTCATTATTTGATAAATACTCAGCAACACCTTCAGTAGAAGCTTTCATACCTTCATCACCTTTTACCCAACCAGCAGGACAAACTTCACCATGCTCATTTGTAAATATCATAGTATCTACCATTCTAATCATTTCATCAATATTTCTTCCTAATGGTAAGTCATTGATTACAGAATGTCTAACTGTTCCGTCTTTGTCAATTAAGAAAGATCCTCTTAATGCAACTTCTTCATTAAATAAAACATCGTAATCTCTTGCAATTTGTTTAGATAAATCCGCTACCATTGGAAATTCAACTCTTCCAATTCCACCATTATTAACATCAGTTTCTCTCCAAGCAAAGTGTGAGAATTCTGAATCAACTGATGCTCCTATTACTTGAATACCTCTTTCTTCAAAATCTTTAACTCTTTTTGAAAATGCAATAATCTCTGAGGGACAAACAAATGTAAAATCTAAAGGCCAGAAAAATAAAACTGCACCTTTTTCACCAATATTTTTATATAAATTAAAATCCTCAACGATTTGACCATCTGCAAGTACAGCTGTTGCTGTGAAATCTGGAGCTTTTTTTGTTACTAACATATATTTTCCTTTTTTTGTTTATAATTTTTTTATGCTGAAATTATAGTTTAATTTCTTTAAATATTTATTAATAAAATATATTAAAAGATAAAAATTATCCTTTGATACAATTACTTGCAATTTGTAATATTTCTAAAGAATTGTTTTTTATTTAGTTAAGATGGAGTAATTAAAGTAATATGTGTTAATAAAACTTATATTACAAAGAAGCAAAAGGAAATATATATGGATGGTACAATAATGGTAACTTACAAAATATTATGTAAAAATGATTTCAACTTAGAAATTACGATTGACAAATTACTTTCAAATGAAAAAATCGCAAAAGCAATAAAAAATGAATTTGCTAAAGGGATTAGAAATACAAATCTATTTACAAAAGATAGTAATTGTAATATAAAAATTGAAACAATAAAAGAGTTATATCAGTTTGAAGTAAGTAAAAATGATTTTGCAGATTTAATATCATTAGCAGAAGAGGATGCAAATTCAAGAAAACTTTCTAAAAAAGATTGTTCACAAATTGAACTTGTTAATATTGAGACAATTAATTAAAAGCCCAAAATAAGAGGAGAATCTACTAAATATTTAATAAATCACAAAGTATCATGATAACCATTACTATTATTAAGATAAAATTAAGTCACTATTGATTAAAATTCGATAACAATTATCATTAATAAATAAAGGAAAATTATGATTAAAAAATTAGTTTTAGGATCACTTGTATTTGCAAGTTCAATATTTGCTGCAAATGAAGTGAATATATATTCTCATAGACATTATGATACAGATAAACAACTGTTTAAAATGTTTGAAGAAAAAACAGGAATTAAAGTAAATGTGGTAAAAGCAAAAGCTTCTGCCTTAATTAAAAGAATAGAAAGTGAAGGTAAAAAATCACCAGCTGATGTTTTAATTACAGTTGATGCTGGAAGACTTTTCCAAGCAAAAGAAAAAGATTTATTACAATCTATTGAATCTCCATATTTAGCAAAAAACATTCCTGCAAATTTAAGAGATACAGATAACAAATGGTTTGCTCTTACAAAAAGATCAAGAGTTGCTGTATATAAAATTGGAAGTGGAATTGAAAATGAATTATCTACTTACGAAGATTTAGCTGACCCTAAATTTAAAGGGAAAATTATGGTTAGATCATCAAGCAATATCTATAATCAATCACTTCTAGCTGCTATGATTGCACATCATGGCGAAGAAAAAGCATTAGAGTGGGCAAAAGGTGTAGTTGCAAATATGGCTAAAGATCCAAAAGGAAATGATAGATATCAAGTAAAAGCAGTAGCAAATGGTATTGGTTCTATTGCAATTGCAAATACATATTATATTGGGAAAATGGTAAATAATAAAGATGTTTCACAAGCCCAAGCTGTGAAAAAAGTGAAGATTCTTTTCCCTAAATTTGAAAATGGTGGAACACATATAAATGTTTCAGGAGCTGGGGTAGCAAAATATGCTCCTAATAAAGCAAATGCAATTAAATTTATAGAATTTTTAGCTGGACCTGATGCACAAAAACTTTTTGCTGAAGGTAACTTTGAATACCCTGTATTAGCAGGTGTTAAAGCTTCTGATTTAGTATCTTCATGGGGAACTTTTAAAGATGACACAATTTCGATTAATACTTTAGGTGAAAACAATGCAAAAGCTGTTAAAATTTTCGATCTAGCTGGATGGAAATAAGGATAACAATTTTTGAAAATTTTAAATAAATTAACAATAAGTAGTGTTTTATTAACACTACTTATTTCAGTTCCTGCCGTAATACTTTTTTCGAATATATTTTCAAGCAGTGAAAATTGGCAACATTTAGTTGATACAGTACTTTTTGAATATATATTTAACTCACTTTACATAATGATTGGCGTGGCAGTTTTAACGGCAATATTAGGCTTTACAACAGCGTATATTACTTCGCTTTTTACTTTTACAGGTTCTAGATTTTTCCATTATGCCTTAATACTTCCTTTCGCAATACCTACATATATAGTTGCTTATGTTTATGGAGGAATGTTTGATATAACAGGAAGTGTGACTACTTTTATATTAAATCTGATGGGTAAAACCTTAGATGAAGTTTACTTCTTTGATATTATGTCAATTGAGGGTGCAATTATTGTAATGTCCTTAGTTTTATATCCTTATGTATATCTTATTTCTAAAACATATTTAAATGCAGAATCATCTTCAATAATTGATGCTTCAAGAACAATGGGTCTTTCAAACTTTGAGATTTTTTATAAAGTTATTATTCCAATTTCAAGGCCAGCTATTGTTGCAGGTGTTATTTTAGCTGTAATGGAAGCAGTTGCTGATTTTGGAGTTATGGATTATTACGGTGTTTCTACTTTTGTAACGGGTATTTTTAGAACTTGGTTTGGTATGGGAAGTGTTGAAGATGCTTCAAAATTAGCTTCTATGTTAATGCTTTTTATTTTTATATTAATATTTTTAGAAAGATATCAAAGAAGAAATAGAAGATACAAAAGTTCAGGAAAAGATTTTAAACCAATCTCTAAACAAAAATTAAAAGGGAAGAAAAATATTCTTGCTTTTATTCTTTGTTTTATTCCTTTTTTCTTTGGATTTTTATTACCATTTACACAAATGTCTTACTGGTTTTATATTTCATATGAAGATGTTATTGATGAAGATTTTTTAACTACGCTTTATCAAACAATGTCATTAGGAATTTCTAGTGCAGTTTTAATTACAATTCTAGCTTTTATTTTTACATATAATATAAGAGTTCATAAAAGTAAAATTTCAGAGAATTTAACACAAATATCAAAACTAGGATATTCTATTCCAGGAGCAGTAGTTGCAGTTGGAATTTTAAGTTTTTTCTCTATTATTGATAATAAACTAGATATTTTGATTAGTGGAACTGTTGTTGCTGTTATATTTGGTTATATAGTTAGATTTCTAGCCGTTTCTATAAATAACTTTGAAGCAGGTTTTTCTAAAATCCCCCAAACTTATGATGACGCAGCAAAAACAATGGGAGTTGACGCTTCAAATACTTTTATAAAAGTAATGGCTCCTTTAATAAAAAATTCTGCAATGGCAAGTCTTATTATAATTTTTATAGAAGTTATTAAAGAGCTACCTTTAACAATGATTTTAAGACCTTTTAATTTTGACACCTTAGCAGTTTTATCTCATGAGTTAGTAGGTCAAGCCCAAGTTATTGAATCTAGTGTTCCTGCTATGTTTATTGTAGGATTAGGTATTGTATCAGTATTATTATTAGCAAAAAAAATGCTTAAAGATTAGGAAAAAAAATGGTAGGAATAAACGTAAAAGATTTTTCAATTTCTTTTGATGAAACAAATATATTAAAAGATGTTTCTTTTGATGTAAAAGAAGGTGAAATTGTAACAATTTTAGGCCCAAGTGGTTGTGGTAAAAGTACAATATTAAGAGCGATAGCTTCTTTGCAAGATGAATATAAAGGTGAAATTTTCTTAAATGAGAAATGCCTAATTACAAATAAAAATTCATGTAATAAAGATATAGGATATATATTTCAAGATTATGCCCTATTTCCACATTTAAATGTAAAAGAAAATATAGAATTCGCCCTTTATAAACTCAATAATATAGAAAAACAAAGAAAAGTTGATATCTTATTAAAACAGTTTGATTTAACAGAACACAGACACAAACAAATTCACGAACTAAGTGGAGGTCAACAACAAAGAGTTTCTATAGCAAGAGTTATTGCCTATGAACCAAAGGTATTACTACTTGATGAACCCTTTTCAAATCTTGATACAAACCTAAGAAATAAAACAAAAATCTGGTTAAAAAAGCTTATAAAAGATTTAGGACTTAGTGCTATTTTAGTAACCCATGATCAAAAAGAAGCTTTAAGTATGTCTGATAGAATAGCTATTATAAATGATAAAAAAATTGAACAATTTGGAACACCACAAGAGTTATTTGAAAAACCAAAATCTTTATATATTGCAAGTTTTTTAAACCAAATAAATATCTTACCAAATGAGTTACTTGAAACTTTAGATATAAAAATTCCTTCTACAGATATTGGAATTATTCCAATTGATAAAATTCAAATTAGTGATAATTTTAATAAGCTAGGAATTAGTGAAATTGAAGCTAGTATCTTAGATATTTCTTATTGTGGCGATTATTATGAATTAATTGTCTCTTTAGATGATTATAAAGCAAAAGAATTAGTGGTTAAAGCATCATGCCTAGATTGTTTAGAAAATAGCGAGAAGTGCTATTTAAACATTAAAAAAGAGGATATAAAACTAGTTAGAAAATCTTTATAAAGTCAAACAAAATCCGCTAAAATAATTTATTGATAATCATTATTGATATTAAGTGAAATTTAAGAAATTTCTTACTACAATGTCATCAAATCTTTATGATAACAATTATTAATATAGGAATTAAAATGACAAAATCAAAACTACTGGTTACTTCACTTAGTCTTGCAGCTGCTCTAACATTTTCAGCTTGCACAACAAATACACAAAATATTCAATCAGATTCAAAGGTTCAATTAGAACAAAAAAACTCTGCTATTTTAGCAAGTTATGCACAAATAGCACAAAAAAATTATACTGATGCTTTAATTGGTGCAAAAGCTTTAGAACATGCAATTAATAATTTTGCTTCAAATCCAACACAAAAGACTTTAAATCAAGCAAAAAATGCCTGGCTTGCATCTAGAGAATCTTATGGTCAAACAGAAATTTTCAGACTTTCTAATGGACCAATTGATGCAGAAGAAGGATGGGTTGCTGATACTTATGGTGCATTAGAAGGACAGCTAAATGCTTGGCCTTTAGATGAAAATATGATTGATTATACAATCGACGCACAAGGAAATAAAACATCTGGAAATATTATTGATACAATTGGTTCTTTTAATCCAGGAGGAGAAGATTCAAAAGCTGTAGATGTTTCAACTATAAGCGTTGAGGCCATTACAAATTTAAATGAAAATGGTGGAGATGCAAATGTTGCAACAGGATACCATGCAATTGAGTTTTTATTATGGGGACAAGATCAAGACTATTCTAACTTTGTAAAAGATTCAATTACAAATGGAGCAAAAACAGCAGGTCAAAGACCATTATCAGACTTTACAAGTGAAAGAAATGCTCCTAGAAGAATTGCATTTTTAAAAGCAGCTGCAAGTAAAATTGTTGCTGATTTAGATATTATTGCTAGTGCTTGGGCAGATGATGGTTTATATAAAAATGCATTTTTAGGAAAACTAAGTGGCGAAAATGCTTCAAAAAATATTTCCGCAAATGAAGCCTTAAAACAAGTTATAGCAGGGATGGGTGTATTTATTAAATCTGAACTTGCAAATGAAAGAATTGCAGTTGCTGTATTAACTCCAAGTGAAGAAGATGAACATTCTTGTTTCTCAGATAACACACATAGAGATATTGTAACTAATTATTTAGGATTTAAAAATGCTTTAACTTCAACTTATATGGGTAAAACATATGGAGCTTCTTTATTAGATGCTATGTCAAGTGAAGATAAAAATAGAATACTTTCTTTAATGAAATCTATTGAAACAAAAATTGCAAGTATAAATAAAACTGCAATAACAAGTGAACACTTTGACTATCAAATTCAACCTGACAATCCTCAAGCAAAAGTTATTGTAAAACTTAAAAACGAAATGAGAAAACTAGGGGATGAGATGGTAAAAGTTGCATCTGCAAATGGAGTTTCTTTAAGTACAGATGATGTTACAGATCCTGAAGAAACTAAACTTTAATTCTTTAGCCAAATCTATTTTTTCTAAAAACCTTGTAGCCAATTTACTTATATTAGCTACAGGGTTTTTAGTCGTTAATAGTAATGCTCAAGAATTATCATATAAAAAAGACAAATCACTTTTTGTAAAGCCAATTAAAAATTTAAGTGATAAACAGTACGATACTTTTATTCTAGGAAGAAGTTTCTTTACTATTCCTTGGGTTGAAGCACCAAGTGCTACGACTGCTAGAGATGGCCTTGGACCTTTATTTAATGCAAATACCTGTGCTTCTTGTCATCCAGGAAATGGTAGAGGAAATCTTTATAATAAAGACAATCAATTCTCCCGAAATCTAATTGCAAAATTATCTATTAAAAATCGTTTCACAAAAGAACATAAAGAAATACTTAAAACTAGTGCTTTAATTATGGAACCTAATTATGGAATGCAAATTGCAATAAATGGCATCCATGGAGTTAATTATGAAGCAAAACCTGATATAAAATTTAAAGAAAAAAAAGTTATATTTTCTGATGGTGAAATTGCAATGCTTTTAAAACCTACTTATGCTTTAAAAGATTTGCAATATGGGCCTCTTCATAAAGATGCAATCTTAACTTTTAGGCTGGCTCCTAGTTTAAATGGTTTAGGACTTATTGAAGATATTAGTGACAAAGATATTTTAAAAAACCAAGATGAGTTTGATAAAAACAATGATGGTATTTCTGGACGAGCGAACTTTGTTTACTCTGCAATTACAAAAAAAATGGAACTAGGCCGTTATTCTTGGAAAGCAAGTATAGCAACACTTAAACAGCAAACAGCAGATGCTGCAAACAATGACATGGGTATTACAACTTCTATTTTTCAAAATGATACATGTACGAAAAATCAAAAAGCTTGTAATGAAGCACCAAAACCTAGAGATTCAATTGATCTAACAGATTTAAGACTTGATGCAATAACTTATTATTTAAAAAATAGAAAAACTTATAGTGCAAAAAAAGATAAAGCTTATAAAGAAGGCTTAGAAATTTTTAAAACTATTGGCTGTATTTCATGTCATATTGATTCATTTGTAACTAAAAAAGGTGTTAAAATCTCACCCTTTACAGATATGTTACTTCATGATATGGGGGAAGAACTTGCAGATGGAAGAAGTGAATTTAAAGCAAGAGGAAATGAGTGGAGAACTCCTCCTTTATGGGGACTTGCACTTCATGAAAAAATAAATAAAAGGAAGCCTAGGCTTTTACATGATGGAAGAGCTAGAGATTTTCAAGAAGCGATTTTATGGCATGGGGGAGAAGCTAGAACTTCAAAAGAAAACTATATGAATCTTGATAAAGAATTGAGAAAAAAACTAATTAAATTTTTAGAAAAGGTATAAAATTATGAAACGAAGTGGAATTCTGTCTACAGGCAAATTAATAAAAAACTTATTAATAATGACAATCTTATTATTACTTAGCACTGTATTTGTAAATGCAAAGGAACCTAATGATAAAGAAAATAAACAAATTTTAGTTAACTTATATGAAAAAGTAATTATAAGTGATGTAAATACAATGCTAAAAGATATTGACAATTTAAAAATATCTCTTAAGAAAAAAGATGTAAATAGTTCAAAAGAACTATTTTTCAATCTTGTTAAATCTTGGAAGAAAGTAGAAACTTTCTATATTTTAGGTGATTTAAATGAAGATTTTATAGATACCCCAAGATATATAGATATTTTCCATAATGGAAATGAAGATATTACTGAACAATTAGATTTGGCAATTAAAAGTACTGATACAATTAGAATCGCCTTATTTAAAAACTCTACAAAATCAATTAACGCTTTAGAATATATTCTTTTTGCAAAAGATATTAAAAAAGAAAGAATAAATAAAATTGCTCTTACAATATTAAATAAAATTGCTTTCCATACAAATGAAATAAAAACAGAATATCTAGCCCAAAAAACAAACTTTTTGAAGAACTTAAAAAAAGCAAATGCTATTACAATAAATGCAATTATCCAAAATACTTATAAGCTAAAAGAGTGGCGTGTTGCTGATGTTATGGGAATTAGTAAAAAGTTTAAAGACAAAGCTGATAATAGTAGAGCTGAATATTTTTTAAGTAAAAATTCTTCAAATGCAATTGAAGCTATTTTAATTACTTATAAAAATATTTTGGATAATAATTCTTATGAAGATTATGGTGATTATTTAATCAAACTAACTAATGGAAAAGAGATGCAAAGATTAAGAGTTGCTCTTAATAATTCTATTGCTTTAATAAAAGAGATTAAAGATGATGATTTTATTAATAACAAGAGTGCAAAAAAATTATATGAAAATATTAATACAATTCATGTGATTCTTTTTGTAGAAATGATAGAAGAACTTTCAATCCATGCAAAAATTTTAGATGCAGATGGTGATTAATTGTGAATATACCTCTTGATTTTGCTATTTTAGAGTATTTAATAAACCCAGATAAGAGAACTTATTGGGTTTATATTCTTTCATCTTTTGCTATTGCAATAATTTTTTTATACTTTAATAAAAAACAAAAAAGATTAATCTTTAGCTCAAAACTTTGGTTACATCCAAGTGCTAAACTTGACTATTATTATTTTATTCTTTCATATTTTATAAAAGTTTTAATGATTGTTCCTATAGTAATAAGTGCAAAATCAATAGCTTTTTTTATAAATAAAAACTTATATTATGAGTTTGGATTTAATCAAATCCAAACTCTTTCTTATGAAAGCACTATTGTTTTATATACTGTAATACTTTTTATTGTAAGTGATTTTACAAGATATTTCCTACATAGACTTTTACATACAATTCCTTTTTTATGGGAATTCCATAAGGTTCATCATAGTGCAAAAGTTTTAAATCCTCTAACTTTTTATAGAGTTCATCCTATAGAAAATATTCTATTTGGTTTTAGATACTCTCTTAGTATTGGTTTAGTAACTGGAATATTTATTTACTTTTTTGGTTCTAAAATTGGACTATATGAAGTTCTAGGTGCAAATGTTTTTATCTTTGTTTTTTCATTATTTGGATCAAACTTAAGACATTCTCATATTCCTTTGTCCTATTTTAAAAGTTTAGAAAAGTGGTTAATTTCACCAAAACAACATCAAATTCATCATAGTAAAAAGCACTTTGATAAAAACTTTGGTGGCTATCTTGCTATTTGGGATAGAATTTTTGGAACTTTAAAACTATCACACGAAGTAAAAGTCTTAAGATTTGGATTAAAAAGTGAACAAATGAAAAATTATAATTCGCTAACTAATATATTGATTTATCCATTTATCAATATTTTAAACATTTTAAGAAGGAGAAAAAATTAAAATGAACTATTTTAAATATAAAAATGCAATTTTCAGTCTACTTGCTAGTACTTTAATCTTAACGGCATGTTCAAATAAAACAACATCAACAAGAGCAATACTAGTAAAAAAAGAAGAATCTGTACAAAAAACAAAAATGAAAGAAGAGTTAGGAAAAGTTCTATTTTTTGATAAAAATTTATCAAAAAATAGAACTCAATCTTGTGCTACTTGTCATAATCCAGAAGCTGGCTTTGTAGATGATAGAGACAATGGAATAAGCAAAATGGCTTCACTTGGCGATGATGGACACTCTTTAGGAGATAGACAAGCTCCAAGTGCAGCTTATGCAATGTTTAGCCCAGTTTTTCATTATGATAAGAAAAAGAAAAAATATATTGGCGGTCAATTTTGGGATGGAAGAGAAAACACTTTAGCTTTACAAGCTGGTGGACCTCCTACAAATCCTATAGAAATGGGAATGCCAAGTATTGAACTAACAGTAAAAAGATTAAAAGAGAATGCTTATTATCTTTCAATTTTTAAAGATATTTATGGTGAAGATATATTTAAATCTGCAAAAAAAGCATACACAGCAATGACAGATTCAATTGAAAAATTTGAAATGACTAAAGAATTTGCACCCTTTGATTCAAAATATGATAGGTTTTTAGAAGGAAAATATGATTTATCACCTTTAGAAGATTTAGGAAGAACTCTATTTTTCTCAAACAACAATAACTCTTGTGCCACTTGTCATGTTTTAAAAGGTGAAGATAAAAAAGGTGAGACTTTTACAAATTATGAATATCATAATATTGGAACTCCAATCAATCATGCTTTAAGAGCAGTTAATGGAGTAAATGCAATAGATAATGGTTTATTAAATAATCCAGCCGTAACAAATGAAACAGAAAAAGGAAAATACAAAGTCCCAAGCTTAAGAAATGTAGCGGTAACTGCTCCATATATGCATAATGGAGTATTTAAAGATTTAAAAACTGTTGTAGAATTTTATGATAAATATAATAACAAAGAAAGAGTATTGAATCCTGAAACTAACAAAATCTGGGATAACCCAGAAGTAAAAGAAACAATCTCAATTAAAGAATTAAAAGCCAAAAAACAAAATGAGAGAAAAATCAATGCTCTTGTAGCTTTTATGAAATTACTAACAGACAAAAGATATGAACACTTAATAGAAAAATAACTTAAAAATAAGAGGAAAAAACTTCCTCTTATTTTATAAAAAGTTATTGCAAAATAAAACTATCTATAAAGAATTCTTGCAAGTCCTAAAATAAAAAGACCTAAAGCTACTTCTTTTAGCTCTCTATCGTACAATAAAACAAAAATAGATGAGAGGAATAAAGTTAAGGATAAAACAATTGGTTTAATATAATTTTTTATCTCTTTACTAGCCCACTGTAATTGATTATTTGACAATTCAACTTCTAAGCTTCCTTCACTAGCTTTTTTAATAATTGTCTTCATATCTTTCACAATAAAGGGTAAATCTTTTATTTCATCAATAATTGTCTCAGTGATACTTTGTTTTGCACCTAATGCTTTTGGAATATTTTTTTGTAAGATAGGTAAAATATCTTTTATTCCATTAAAATTTTCAATATATGTAGTTCCTAAGCCTTCAACAATAGCACTTACTCTTAAAATATAAATTGCATCACTAGGAAGTTTAAAAGGTAAATTTCTAGTTGATTCTAATACATCAAAGGCTAGTTTTTGCATAGATTGACTATCTAAACTATTATTAGAGAAAATATCAAACATTTTTGCAGTAAACTCAGCTAATTGGGCAGTTGGAGCTTCATAAGCTATAGTTCCTAATCTTTTGCTAGCATTTATATATAATTCATAATCTTGTTCATGAGCAGCTTTAATTAACTCAATAATCGCTATTCTTTTGTCATTTGGTATAGTTTTTACCATTCCAAAATCTAGTAATATTAACTTACCTTTTTTAGTAACTAAAAGATTTCCTGGATGTGGATCTGCATGAAAATATCCATTTATTAGCATTTGAGTAGTGTAAAACTCTACTAAGTTTGCAATTATTTTATTAAAATCTATTTTATGTTTTAAAATATTTTCTTTATCGTCAAATCTAAATCCCTCTTCATAACTCATAACTAAAGCATCATCACTACAATATTTTTTATATGGCTTAGGAAATTTAATTTTTTGTTCTTTATAGGTTTTTGAAAAATTTACTAAATTATCTAATTCTTTTGTTAAACTAACCTCTTCTACTATCATTTTTGAAAATTCAATAATAACAGCTTCAATAGAATTTTTTGTATTATAAGAAAATAGTGGTTTAAAAAATCGATTAAAATAATTAATGATATTAATATCAGCTAATACTTGTTCTTTAATATTTTTTCTTCTTAATTTTACAGCTACTTTTTTTCCATTTTCTAAATATGCTAAATGAACCTGCCCTATTGAAGCAGAAGCGATTGCAGTTTTATCAAACTCTTTAAAAGTTATATTTTCAAAGGCCTTATTATATATTTCATTAAAGTCATTTTCTTTCATAGCTGGAATTTGGTCATGCAAGTTTTTAAGTTCACATAAATACTCTTCATCAAAAAAATCAGACCTTGTAGCTAATACCTGAGCAAGTTTAATAAAACTTGCCCCTAATTTTATAATAATATGCTTTAGCCTTTTTGGTTTTAAAGGCTTCAAACCTAAAAATGATTCTTTTCTTTTTATTACTAAATAAACAGTTAATAAAAATAAAAAAACATTATAAATTCGTGTTGGTGAGTAATATTTTATTTTTATCTCCTAATTTTAGATTTCATCTTTTTTAGTTTCATCTTGATTTACTTCCATCTGGCTTGATTCTTCAACTTCACCTTTTAGCTCGGCTTTCAATTTTCTTAAATCTTTTTTTGTAACTAATCCTAAATCATTAATAGTCTCTTTTAAAAGTTTTCTAAAATGCTTTTTGATTCTTTTATCTTCAAGCTTACCTGTACTTTCTAAATTTTTTAAAAAAGATTTTGCATCTTTTTTCTTTAACTTTCCACTTTTTCTTAAAGTTTTAACTTCATCTTCTAATTTTTTTCTTAATAAAACTGAAGCTCCCATACCTGTAAATATTAACTCTTTTAACATTTTCTCTCCTTAATTTTTTTCATCTAAATTTTATTATTTATATATTCTTTGTCATTATATTAGGATTAGCAAAATATTAGTATAAAAAAAATGTCAACTTATAAATTTATTTAGGAAGTATCATTTCAAACCTAGCTCCAAATTCTCCATCTCTTACTCTTAGTTTTCCATTCATATTTTTATCAACAATTACTTTTGACATATAAAGCCCAATACCTGTACCATCACTATCTTTTTTAGTTGTAAAATATGGTTCGAAGATTTTACCTCTAGGTTCAACTTCTATTCCGCCTCCATTATCTTCAATATAAAGAATAATTTTATCGCCTTTAATTTCTGAATAAATTTTTATCCATGGTTTTTTTATTTCTTTTTGAATTAAAACATCTTTGGCATTTTTTATTATATTTAAAAGCACTTGTTGAAACTCATTTAAATAAGTATTTAAAAGAATAGAATCGTCAACACAAATAGTAATATTAATCTTATTATTTGATAATGAACTTGAAATAATAGTCATAACTGAATCCATAGCAATTGTTAAATTAAACTTCTCTTTCTCTTTTTTTGGCATAAAGAAATTTCTAAAATCATCAATAGTGTGAGACATAAAATCTAAAACATGCTCCGCTTCTTTAGCTTTTTGTTCCATAATTTCATCATCGAGTTGTCCCATGTTATACTTAAACTTTATATTCATCAAAATTGATGAAAGTTCAGATAAAGGTTGTCTCCATTGATGTGCAATATTTGAAATCATTTCACCTAAGGCTATAAATCTAGACTTCTGAACAAGAAGTTGTTCATGCTCTCTATTCTTTTCTAGTTCCTCTTCAACTCTTCTTTCTAAGGTTTCATTTAACTCTTTTAATGCAGTAGAGTTTGATTGAACTTTTTTTCTATATACTTTTAATACATTATCAATTTTTTGAGATACTAAAATCGAAATTACTATTGCTAAAGTCAAAAATAATAAAAATAATAAAATATTTTGTACTACTTGGTTTTTAACTGTATGTTTTAAAAGTTTCCTTTTTTGAGCAATATCTTGTTCTATATCATCAACATAAACTCCAACAGCAATAACCCAATTCCATCTTTCAAAATATTTAAAATAAGATAATTTTTGTTTTATTTCTTTTGTAAAAACTTTTTTATATGCATATTTAGTATAGGATTCACCTTTTACTTTTATATCATTCATAAAAATTTCACGAAATTTCTTTCCATTTATATCTTTATAATTAGTAGAAATCTCTTTTCCTATTAAATCTGGACGATTAGGATTTACTAAAAGCTTTGCAAAATTATCTCCACCATTCATATCTAAGACTTCATAAACAAAAATATAGTTACTCTTTTCTCTATCATAACTTATATTATTTAAAAGCCTTACCGTATCTTTTTTTAACTCAGTTTCATCTTCTTCACTTTTTGCAGCATTATATTTAATAATATCCACAATAGTATCAATATCTTTTTTTAAAACAACCTCTTGATTAGTATAATGTTCTTGAACAAATTTTCCCATTTGAGTTTCAAAATCTGCATATGTATTTTTCACATAAAAATAAGAGATCATAAAGATCATCGAAGTCATAATAATAATAAACACATAAATAATAATTTTAGATAAATTTTTCTCTGTAATAAACCTCAAATTTGCGCCCTAAACTCTTTTTTGATATGATACCATACATTTTATAATAAGGATTCCTTAAATGGATAAAGAACTTATCTCAAAACTTAGTAATTTTACTTTACTTTATGTAGAAGATGAAGAAGGTATTAGAAATAATATTAATGATATATTAAAACATTTATTCAAGGATATTTATCTTGCAAAAAATGCAAAAGAAGCCTATAAACTTTATGAAATAAATAAACCTGATTTAATAATAACAGATATTAGGATGTCAGAAGAAACAGGACTTGATTTAATAAGGAAAATAAGAAAAATAGATAGTAAAGTTAGAGTTGTAATAACCTCTGCTTATACTGACTTAGAATATATGCTTCAAGCAACAGAATTACATTTAGTAAAATATATTATAAAACCTATTACTGAAGCTAAATTAAATGACGCTTTTCATGCTTTTATTAAAAGTTATGATAGTGCAAAAATTTATAATCTTATGGAAGGTTGGCTATTTGATGAAAGTAAATCACATATACAAACTCCCCAAGAAGAATTCAAATTAACAAAAAAAGAGAATCAATTTTTGAAATTACTTATTCAAAAAAATAGGATCATTACTTATGATGAAATGGAAAATATTATCTGGAATGAAGATAGTGTAATGACTCCAAATGCTATGAGACTATTTATAAAAAACTTTAGAAAAAAGCTTCCAGAAGAAGCCCTTAGAAATGTTCAAGGAACAGGATATAGATTAGTTTTATAATCTTTATCCTAATACTTAAATTTTATTTTTCTTCTATTAATTTTCTTTCTTCTTTATTTTCACTTCTTAAATCACTATTAATATCTTTTGCATTTAAATCAATTCCTCTTAGTTTTTCAAGTTGTAAGAAATAAGAGTGTCCTAAATATATAATATAAAATACCGCAGAGAAAAGTGTAATAAAAGGAATCATAGAAACAAAATATAAAAAGATTGTTCTAAATCTAAAGCTATTTGCTTTTCTTGCGTGAATCAATACATATTCATCTTTACTCAATATTGTTGATGCTACATCAAAAGTTAATAATTTATGAAAAAAGTAATAAAAAGGGATGTTTATAGCAATAATATTTATTAGAGGAATAAAATATAAAGGGATTAAAAGTATAAATAATAACAACATTACAAAAGTACTTTTTAGCAAAACCCATAAAGGACTAAGAAGTGTTCCAAAAGGATGTATTTCCAAATGAGAATAATGTCTTTTTTGAAGAATAGTTAAAATCATTGGAGTTAAAAATCCAATAATTGCAATAGTTATAAGAACTGAAAACATCATTACAAAAATAGTTCCCACAGTATAAACTAAAAACCCAACTAACCAAGAAGTAATAGAATACTTAAATAAAAAAGCAAATAAAGACATCATCCATACAAAATAAAAGGGGGCATTTTCATCAATATCTATATCTTGCCCATTTTGTGATTGCTCAATAGTAATTTGCAAAGAATCAAAACCATAATCAGCTGCTGAATAAAAAATTATCAACATAATTAACATTGTAAGAAGCAAAGGAAGTATTGCAATTTTTAACATGGGTTTAGTAAAAAAGTCTCTTACGCTAAGCCCTATAATTTGTCCTTCTAACATGATTCTGCTTCTCCTTTATTTACTTCTATATTCTTTGCTTCTTTTTTAGGTTTATCAAAACGTGTTCTATATTCACATTTTTGACAAAACTCTTCAATAACTCTATTTTCTTTAAAACCTTTTCTTATATCTTTGACTTTATTTGAACTTAAGATATCTTTTAATTGTGAATTATTTATATTTCCAAGATTAATAATTGCATCTTTATCCAAACAACAAGGAACAACATTTCCTGAGCTTAAAATTCCAAAATGTGAATCAAGCCCATAACAAGTTCCTTCTTTTGAGACAAAATCATTATTCAAACTTGGCCAATTAAAATATTCATCAAAATTAAAAAACATCATTCTAGCAATTCTTATATTTTTTGGTCTAGGTTTATTTACATCATAAAGCTCAGCTATATCAATATTAGAATCAAATCTTTCATTTACTTTTTGAAATACTTGTTTATTAAACTCTTTAGCACTTTGATGCTCATCTAAATTCCAAATCCTCAAGTTTATAAAAAAATGTTGATTTTTAGAAAGTGCATACTCGCAAAAATCTAAAATAGGATTGATATATTCATCTAAAGTTTTTTTATGAGAATTTGCATTATATGAATTAATTGAAAAATTTATCTGTCTTATTGTTTCATTCATTAAAACATCAAAATGTTCTTTTTTTAGATTATTAGCAGTTGTAGTAATATTTACTTTTAAATTATGTTTTAAACTTATATTCAAATAGCTATCTAGATTTGACAAAACTAAAGGATCACCAACTATATGATAAGCTAGTTCCTTTGTAAAATCTTTTAGCTGAAAATTTAATTTATCAAATTTTTCTAAATTCATAGTTTCATTAGGCACTGTTTTAGGAGGACAAAAACTACATTTTAGATTACAAATATTTGTAATCTCTACATGAACTTTTTTAAATTTCAATTTACTACTTCAAAAGATACGGTAAATCACGTTTTAAAGACTCTAGTAATTCTTCATTTAAAAAGAATTTTGCATACTCTTCTTCTCTGTTTTTATACGCAAAAGCACATACATATCTATTCATTTTTATAAGTTCAATTGTCTCTTCAAGTGAAACTTGAAGTTCTTCATTCTCTAAATAATATTTATACATTCTATGTAAAGGTTCTTTGTAAGTTGTATCTTTAAAGAAAACAACATTATCTTCTAAAAATCCAATTACATTATCTTCATTTGATTTAATATTTAAAAAAGCTTCTTTTATATCATTCATTCTTAAATCAAATTTATAGCCTAAAACTATAATCTTTTTAAAGTTTTTAAGATCATTTGTTTGAAAATAATATTGTAAAAGTAAAACTAAATAATGTTCTTTTACATCGTCTTCAAAATCTTCAACATATTCTAAAACTTGATCTGCATCTGCTATTTTATTACTTTCTAAAACTGTTTTATGAATCATTCCAACTTCTGCAATGATTTCATGTAATCTATCACTCATTTTATACCTTTTGAAAATAAAATCTATTTTCGTTATTTTGCTTATTCTATTGAATTTTGGATTAATAGCAGTTAAAAAAATTTGGGAAAAGTTTAGAAAAGTTTGTGGATGGGGTAGAAGGATTCGAACCTTCGAATGACGGCACCAAAAGCCGTTGCCTTACCACTTGGCGATACCCCAGATTATAAAAATAAGAATATTGTAAAACGAGACTTAAACTCAAGATAATCTGCTTTTAAAGCAGAGATTCTAGTTAAATGAGTCATTCTCATATTTGGAATGTGATTTTAACAAACCAGAACTTAAATTTTACTATAATATTAAAAATAAAAGATACAAAATGACAAAATTTTAATCAAAGATTTGAGATTAATTAAATTTTTCATTTATCAATTCTAATTTTAATTACAAATTTAGCTCCCACTTTCGTATTCAAGGCATAAATTTCACCATTCATATATTCAGTTACAATTATTTTTGACATATACAAACCTAATCCTGTTCCATTTTTTTCCAATTTTGTTGAAAAATATGGTTCAAATATTTTTGGCATAACACTTTTTTTTATACCTTTAGCATTATCTTCTATATTTATACAAATAGAATCATCAACTTTTTCATAATCTATTTTTATAAATGGCTCATCAACATCATTTTCAAGCAAAGCATCTTTTGCATTTGCAATTACATTTAATAACACTTGGATAAGTTCATTTTTAAACAAATAAAATTTAATATTTTCACTAGTTTTAAAATACAACTTAATATTTTTATTCTCAAGTTGTTTATCTACAAGACTTATAGCATCTTGAATAATTTGTTGAAGACTAACCTTCTCTTTTTTTATAGCAGGTTTAAAAAAACTTCTAAAGTTATCTATTGTTTCTGATAGAAATATAACTTGAGAATTAATAGTATTTAATTCTTTTAAAAATACATTTTTATCTAAATTATCAATTGCAAGAGAATAAATCAAATTATTAGAAATCATACTTACTGCTGTAATAGGTTGTCGCCATTGATGTGCAATCATTTCAATCATTTCTCCCATCACAGCTTGTTTTGATTGAGCAATAATCATTTTTTCTGATTGCCTATTTTTTTCTATTTCACTTTTTACCTTATATTCTAACTTCTCATTTAAAAATTTTAAATCCTTAATATTATTACAACTATTTATTGCCATATCAATTTTTTCTCTAAAATTATCAAAAATAGAAACTATTGTATTTAAATCAATTGCTCTTTTTTTATAAATAAATTGCAAATAACCATTATTTAATGGAATAATTATGCTTTTTAAATTTAAATCTTTATGCATATATATAAAGGTATTTTTATTTTCTAATAATACATTATCAACTGAGGCATCAATATTTTTTCCAATTTTAACTAAAGGAAAATCATCATCAAAAATCTGATATTTACTTGAAATAGCTCCTGTTTTTCTTGAAAAAGTGGTCATCACATTAAAAATCATCTCTTCTAAATTCCATGATGTACCAATAGCATTTAAACATTCATAAGATAATGTAAGTTTTTGAATCAACATAAAATACCAACAACACAAGTATTATTGTAAAAAGTAATAAAACTATCAGACTCATTTGCAATTTCACCCAAACTTAAAGTTCCAATTAGTTTAGAAGGATTAGGAACTTGTCCTATAATTTGTTTTATCTCTTTTTCAAAGAACTCTTCTAAGTATAAAGATCGTGAAATACAGTCAACAACAATAGCAAAACTATTTTCATCTTCATTACATTTGCAAGTAGCTTCTTTTGCTGCTTCTAAAGCAGCAAATATCAATTGATGTTTATTTCCTTTTAAAATATTTATTACTGAATTTGTAGGTATTTCTCCCACTAAAACAAGATTATTATTTTTAAGAGTAATAGGTGCTCTTACAATCATATCTTTTTCATAAGTAACAATTCCTAAAGGGTATGATTTTGCAATTTTATAAAAATTGTCACTATTTATTTTCATCTTACTATCTTCTTCAACAATTTTTTTATAAACATCAAAAGCATTTTTATAATTAATTTGATAAAGAGTATTCTTTTTACTTTTTGTTGCTACAAAAGGACCTTCTAAAAACTCCCAGCCATGATTAACACCTATTGATAATTTTTGTTTCAAAGGAATTATTAAAGCCGAATCTTTCATTATATTTGAAGGAGTAAATATTACAGGTTCTTGCTTAAGAGTCAGTTTTCCAGCTCCTCCTCCTAATATTTTTGTTTCTTCCTTTGTCACTTCAAATAATTTTACTAAAAAAGAATCAATATGAATACTAAGCCCATCTACATAAACTAGTAAAGAATCATATTTATTTATAAGCTCAGCATCAAGAACAGCATTATCAATGTCATTTAAAAAAATAGGTTTAAAATCTAATTCAAGGGCAATTAACCCTGTATTATAATGTTTTTCACCATATATAATTTCGGGGAATATTCCTCCATAACAGGCTAGTTTTTTTGATTTCAATTCTTCATAATCAAAATCACAATGTTCGGCAACTAATAACAACCACATTTTATCTTGCACATTATTTAACAAGTAAAAATCATCAATTTTTTGAAAATAAAATGAATTCATAAATAACCCTTTTTTATAATTTCACTTAAGTTCTAAAGAAGGAGAACCTAAATAATAACCTTGAAACTCATCTACTTTTAACTCACATAATAAATCAAAAATCTCTTTTTTATATACATATTCTGCAATAACCTTAATATTTAAAGAGTGTGCTAATTTGATTATAATATCAACAATTTTATAAGATACTTTATCTTCAATAATGTTTTTTATTAAGCTACCATCAATTTTTATATAATTTGGTTCTACTTTTAGTATTCTATCAAAATTTGAATACCCTGTACCAAAATCATCTATTGCAATTTTAACACCTAAGTTTTTAAATCTTTTAACAAAAGAGTTTAATACTTCAAAATTTTCAATCATTTCATTCTCTGTTATTTCAAAAACTAATCTATTCCCTATATTATGCTCCAAAATCAACTCTTCAATCTTTTTATTTAAAGATTCATTTAAAATATCAAAATACGAAAAGTTTAAAGAAAGATTTATATCAACCTTAAGCATAAAATCTATAGCTTTATATATAAGAATTTCCGAAAGTTGATTATACAAATGCTCATCTTTTGCAAAACTAAGAAATTCAAGTGGAGAAATAAGTTCTTCATTATCTGGATTCCTTTGTATTCTCATTAAAACTTCATATTTTGTAACTTTTTTCTCTCTGGAAACAATTGATTGAAAAACAGGAGTAATTAAATCATTTTTAATTGCATATTTTAAAAAATTTTTTAATTCTATTTTTTCTAAATCTTTAGTATCATTATTTTGATGAAAATAGTATTTAATATTTTCTTCCTTTGCATAATGTACTGCTTGCATAGCTTTTTTTAATAATTTATTATTTCCAGATACAATACCAATTGCAGGTTCTATAAAATATTTTTTATTATCATTTTCATTTGTTAGAATATAAGTCTCAAAAAAATTTGCAATTTTATTTGAAATATCTTTTAATAATTCTTCTTGATCATCATAATCATCTTTAATCAAAATAAATTCTAAAAAAGAAAGTCTATAAAGTTTAAAGTTATGAACATTGACTTTATTCAATAAGATATTATTTACTTTGACAAACAATTCATCAAGCTCAATTTCATTATATATCTTTGCTAATTCATCAAAATTTGTTATTTGTACTTGAATTAAGGCTTTTTTAGATTCACTTTTTAATATTTTGATTAAAGAAGAATTTATCTTGAAAAATTCCGATTTATATTCTGGGGAGAGTAATGTATCATTTTTCTCTTGTTGTTTTTTTATAATTTTTTTTGCATTTTCAAAAAACAAAGTTAAAAAGTCATCAGGAAGAATAGGTCTTTTTATAATTTCACAGATTCTAATATTTGAAGACTCAATTAAGTTCTCAGAATCATTTGTAGTTGTAATTAGAAAAAAATTCTGTTTAGGCTTATTTAATACGATTTTTCTACTTAATTCTAAGCCAGGGGTGGTGTTAAAATGTAAATCTATAATAACAATATCGTAATTATTATCTTTAACTCTGTTCCAACCTTTATCATAATTTTCAGACAAGTCTATGTTTGAGAAAAGTCTTCTTAGTAAATTTACTGTTGCATCTCTTGTTAATGATTTATTTCTAATATATAAAACAGATAAGTCCTGACATTCAAATTGTCTTTGTTTAAGCTGCGATATATCCATAGAATTTCCTAATATTATTTAACTTTTAATTTCTTATTAAAAAGTTTAGAGCAAAAGTATATTAGAAAAATGTCTTTGAATTGTCCTTTTCATTTAATAACTATTCTATAGCCTATAGAATACATACTTTCAATAAGTTCATTAGAGACTTTTTTACGTAAACCATACATCAATTTACGTACATTTTCATGCTTTATATCAATTAAATTAGAATAAAAGTAATTAACTATTTCATCAAAAGTGACAATTGAATTTATTTTAGAAATAAATAAAGATAATAACAATTGTTCATAGTTAGTTAATTTTACTTCCTCATGATTTTGATACAAAGTTTTGGTATGTCTACAATAACAAGTGTTAGAATTAAGTTTTAAAATATTTTTATTCTCTAATGTTTCATCAGAAATGTCACTTGAAATAATCTCTAATTCATTAATAAAACTTTCAAATTCAATAGGTTTAGGAATAAACCTTTTAATACCTAAATTTATTAATTCTAACATATATTGGGATTCTTGATATGCTGAAAAAATAACTATTTTTTGATTAGGATTTAATTTATATATTTTTTTAGTTAATTCTATTCCATTCATTTTTGGCATTTGAATATCACTAAATATAATATCATAAGGTTTAGAAGACATATATCTTTCTTTGTAAAATTTAATTCCTTCTTCTCCACTATCTGCAACATCAACACATTTAAAAAGAGGAGCTAAGAAATTTTTTAAACTATTTAATAAAATATCATGGTCTTCTACTATTAGTATTTCTAAATTAGCTGTAAGCTTAGAAATATTTGTGATATTTTTTTTCAAGTTATTTATATCTGTATTTTTCATCGCGAGGAGTATACCTTAGTTATTCTAATATGTAGTTTATTTTTATTATTTTATTAATATAAAGCCTAATTTTAGGCATTTAAAAAATTATTCATAATTAATATTTAAATTATATAATACTAAATATTTAATTTTAGTATGAAATAATCTTAATACTTAAATTAGTTATTAAAATTTGAACAAATAAAAAATTAGTTGATTTATAATATAAAGAAAATAATAGTTTAGAATAAGTGGAGCGGGAAACGAGACTCGAACTCGCGACAATCTGCTTGGAAGGCAGAGGCTCTAGCCAACTGAGCTATTCCCGCACACTATTGATAATAAAATTTGAATAACCTAGAAGTCTTATCACTTCTTCTAAACTATATGGAGCGGGAAACGAGACTCGAACTCGCGACAATCTGCTTGGAAGGCAGAGGCTCTAGCCAACTGAGCTATTCCCGCATATAATATAAAAATTGGAGTAACCAACTCCATTAGAACGTAAAACGAACTTAGGTGGTGGGTCATGAAGGACTCGAACCTTCGACCACTCGGTTATGAGCCGAGTGCTCTAACCAGCTGAGCTAATGACCCTGGTTATTTACCTATTTCAACTTAAAAAATTAAGTGGCGGACAAGGAGGGATTCGAACCCTCGGTACCGTTGCCAGTACGCATCCTTAGCAGGGATGTGGTTTCAGCCAACTCACCCACTTGTCCTTCCGAAATAGGGATGTAAGTTTACTAACTTAGTACTTAAAAATCTCTTAAGTAATAGATAAAAACACTACATATTTTAAATTTGTGTAAATATTTTAAAAAATAAAGAAAATCAGATATTCTCTAAAATCTTTTTTACTACTTCTTTTGGATCTTCTGCTTTATAAATAGGTCGCCCTACTACTATAAAATCCACTAAATTTTCTTTTGCAAATGCAATATCTGCAACTCTTTTTTGATCACCTACATCTTCACCAAAAGGTCTAATCCCAGGACATAAAGTTATAAATTCTTTTGAAGTATTTTTTTTAATATCAAAACTCTCATATGCGGAACAAACAACACCATCAATATTAGCATTAAAAGTATCAAGAGCCATTTTTGTTGCTTTTGTCTTTATATCTTCATTATATACTATTTTAAACTCTTCATTGTCAAAAGAAGTTAAAGCTGTAACTGCAATTACAAGCGGTCTATTAGGAATATCTTTAATTCTATCCATAACATTTTTCATGGCCGTTTGTCCTGCACTTGCATGAACATTACACATATCTATAAGACCAAATTTTGCAATTTCCTCAATGGCATCAGCCATTGTGTTTGGAATATCATGAACTTTCAAATCTAAAAATATTTTAAAATTTGGATTTATAGCTTTTAAATCTTTTAAGAAATTTTTACCATCTCTAATAAAAGATCTTAATCCAACTTTTAACCATACATCAAAATCTTTTATTTGTTGCACAAGTGCAAGATTCTCTTTTGCACTTGGTAAATCTAAAGATACACAAAGTTTCATCTCACATTTTGTACTCATACATTAAGCCTTATTAACTTTGTCTAAGACTCCATTTATAAACTTTGGAGCTCCATCACTTGCTAATCTTTTTGATAATTCAATTGCTTCGTTAATAATAATAGCTTTGTCTAAATCTTTATTTTGTATTTCATAAATTGCAAGTCTTAAGATTGATTTTTCTACTGACCCAATATCTTTTATTCCACCTTGTTTTAAGTGAGTTGTGATTTCTGTATTAATTTTTTCAATGTTTTCAACTACTCCATTGAATAAATCTAAGGCAAACTCTTTTTGCTTATTTCTAATCTTTTTTTCTTCTAGAATTTCATCAACAAATTTTACTATACCTTCATTACCTAAATCATATGCGTATAATAATCCTATTACTGATTCTCTAGCTTGAGTTCTAGTTGCCAAGGCAATTCTCCATCTCTTTATATAAATCTAGCATTTCTATAATTGTAACCATTGCTTCAGCACCCTTATTTCCAACTTTAGAACCTGCTCTTTCAATTGATTGTTCAATTGTATCAGTTGTTAAAACACCATTTGATACAGGTTTTCCATATTTTAAAGCAACTGTTGCGATACCTTTTGTAGCTTCTGCTGAGATATAGTCAAAATGAGGTGTTGCCCCACGAATAACTGCCCCAACACAACAAACAGCATCATATTTTCCACTTGAAAGTGCTTTATCTAAAGCAAAAGGAATTTCAAAAGCACCAGGAACTAATATTAATTCTAAATTCTCTTTGTTTCCACCATGTCTTATAAAGGCATCTTTTGCACCTTCAACTAGTCTATCTGTAATAATATGATTAAATCTTCCATTTATAATAGCAATTTTTTCATTACCATTTAATCTTAAGTTACCTTCTATAGTATTCATTTAAATTTCTCCAAAAATTAATTATAAGAGCTAATTATATCCTAAAGACTCTTTGATTGCAAAGAGGTCGCTTATTACCTTGTATAATTCATCAACTTGAACCATGTTAGGTCCATCACTAAGAGCAACACTTGGGTCTACATGTGTTTCAAAAAAGAAACCATCAACGCCAACCGCAGCAGCAGCTTTTGCCAAACTTGGAACAATAGCAGAGTTTCCGCCTGTAGTCTCACCTGTACTTGGAACTTGGGCTGAATGTGTTGCATCAAAAATTACAGGTGCATATTCTCTCATCGCTAATAAGTTTTTCATATCAACAACTAATGCCCCGTAACCAAAAGTATTTCCTCTTTCACAAAGCCATACTCCAGCTTTTTTAGAATTTTCATAAGAAACTTCATCAATCCCTCTTGTTTTTAATACTTTTTCAACAGGATGTTTCATACTTCCAGGAGCTAAAAACTGTCCTTTTTTAATATTAATTGTACAATTCGTTTTAGCAGCTGCAACTAATAAATCAGTTTGTCTACATAAAAATGCAGGAATTTGTAAAACATCTATAACCTCAGCGGCTGGTGCTGCTTGGTAAGATTCATGAATATCTGTTACTAATCTATATCCAAACTGTTCTTTTATTTCTTGGAACATTTTAAGTCCCTCATCAAGTCCTGGCCCTCTAAAAGAGTTTAAACTTGTTCTATTTGCTTTATCAAAACTTGCTTTAAAATAAAAATCAACTCTTTTATCTTCACTTAAAGGCTTAAGTTTTTCTGCAATTCTCATAACCGTATCTCTATCTTCAAGTACACATGGTCCTGTTAATATTATCATTTGTTTTTCCTATTTAAATATAGTTTTTCTTTCTTCACCTGTATGTGCATAATGAAATTCATAAATATTTTCAGCAATACTTTCTATATCATTTTTTGCATTTTCATCACAAGCAAAGAGTATTTCATCATTTGGTTTTAATACAATTTCATTACTTGGAAGAAGAATTGTTTCCTCTTCTCTTTTTATTAAAAGTACTATTATATTGTTTATTTGTTCTCTATTATATAAAGAACGAGAAAAAATTTCTAGTTTTACTTCTTTTTTTTCTTCAATTGCCTTATGAACTTCAATCGCATCATCTTTACAAATCTTAAGTTCGTATAATAAAGGGTCTTTGTCAATTTTTTGGATTAACTCTTTTACTAATTTTAATGCCCAGTCATCATCTTCTTTACACATATAACTTATAAATTTATCTGATAAAGGACTAATCAAAGCATTTGTAGTTTTATTAATCAAAATACGAGAAGGCATAAAAATATGATCAATTTTAGCATTTCCAAATATTGAGAAATCTTCCATTTCATTTTCTCTTGCAATTGTCATTATATTTGGATTAAGTTTTTTTGCCGTAGCTAGTACGGATAAGTTTGTCGTATCGTCATTTGTTGCACTTATTATACAAACAGCATCTTCTATTCCTATTTTTAAAAGAACTTCTTTATCATCAGCATTTCCATAAGTAATATGTAATTTTTCATCCGAATCAAATGTAGCAATTTTTATTTTATCAATTTCTACAAACTCAGCTTCAAGACGATCTTGCTTTAAATTTGTATAAATATGCTGTCCCATTCTTCCATAGCCACAAATTATATATTTACCTTTTGGAAAAGAAGGAAGTTTTGCTTCTAAATTATCGATTTTATATACCCATTTTTCAAGTTTTAAAAGATTTGGGGCATTTAAAGCCATAGATATTTCACTAGAAATTATTGAAAAAGGATTTGCAATAATCTCAACATCTAAATCTTTTAGATTTTCAGTATGATTTATAGTCGTTGATTTAACAGCAAGTCTTACTCTTGGATTTAGAAGTTTAGAAGTTAGGGCAATTCTAAGATTCAAAGAATCGTCTTCAAAAATAGAAACTAATGCTTTACAATTATACTTTTTTATTCCAGCTTCTTCTAAAGCACTTGGAGTGTAAGCATCTGCTATTAACACAGGAACAGAAGGAGTAAAATTTTCTAAAATAAGTTCATTTGCTCTTTGTTCATTTTTTTCAATTACTACAGTTCTAATTTCTTGATCAATTGCACGTCTTATTATTTCTGAAGTAATTTGGTTATAGCCTAAAATTATTATAAATTTTTCTTTTAAATCTTTTACTTGTCTTTTGAATTTTGCTCTTTGAATTTCTCTTATAAATATTTTATCTTGTAAAAGTGATACCAGCATACCAATGCTATAAAACCAACCAAGAACAGTCAAATAAATTGAAAAAGTAACCCACAATCTTTGGGGATAAGTAAATTCATAAGGAGTTTCACCAAAGCCAATCGTTGTTGCAGTGTAACTTACAAAATAAAAAGCATCAAAGATAGTCATATTATAAGAATTTCCATTATTGTCAAGTCCATCAATAATTAGAAGTCCAATAATTGCAATTGTATGAGTGATTGTAATTACTAAGAATGGTTTTCTCATTCTTTGCAAAACAATAAATAATGAACTATTTTTCACAAAACTACCTATCTATCTTTTTGATTTTAAAGTATCCCCTACATATAATGTAACAGAAATTATATTTGCTAAAAGTGCTCCACCTGAAAGAGAGATTATTAATCCAACAATTTCTTGATTAATAGTATATGCATATGCTGCTATTGTCCAAATAATTGCTGCTGCTATTAATTGTATATCTGCTACAAGAGAGGTTGCTAATAATACTGAACCCATTTGAGTTTTATCCCCAAGTTTAAGAGTTGTAGCAATAATATTCACTATAATTGCAGCCATTAATTCATATTTACTATGACTTACTAAGCTATCTATATCACCATAGAAAAAGCCAAAATTGACTGTCATTGCCATTATAATAAAAAATCCTGAAATCACCTTATCTAAATTCATAAAACTACTCCTAAATACATTTTAAACTATATTAATCTTTTTTTGAGGAGACTAAAAGTCCACTTATAACAATAAGCATTATACCAAAGAGAATCCAAATATCAGGAAATTTATCTCCTAAGAAAAGTCCTATTATAATAGAAAACACTATATTAGCATAAGATATTGTACCAATTATCCCAGCTTTTGCAACAGAATATGCTTTTGTCATATATATTTGAGCAAAAGTTGCAACAACACCTAAAGAAATAATGTAAATCCAATCACTAGATTGTGGCATAACAAAACTTCCAAGAATAAAGTCATATTTTTCATTTACATAAAACTCAGAAACTCCCATTAGGATAATTGGTCCAATTGTTCCTATACTCATAAAAGAAAGAACAATAGCTCTACTATCATAATATTTTCTAAGATCTCTTATTGAAGTATAAGCAAGCCCTGCTCCCACGCCTGATAAAATTCCAAGCCAATCTGTTTTATCTAAGGCGCTTCCATCAAATTTTGTAATAAATAAGATTCCTATAAAACCAACAAAAACGCCAATCCAACCTTTAAAACCAAGTTTCTCTTTTACAAAAATATATGCAAAAATAGCTGTGAAAATAGTAGAAGTTTTAGAAAAAGTCATAGCTTCCCCTAAAGAAATATTTGCAATATTATAAAAGAAAAATAATAAGGCAGAAAAACCAACCACACCCCTAAAAATCAAGAGCCAAGGTTTTCCACCTATTTGAGATAAAGGCTTCTTGTAAATTGAAATTAAAATTAAAGCGACACCAAAAACATTTCTAAAAAAAACAACTTCTAAAGAGCTCATTGAAGAGCTCAATTCTTTGGCAAAAGCTCCCATTAAAGCAAAAAGTAAAGAGGCAAAAAGCATGTATTTGATACCTAAAGAGACATCATTTGTCATATATTATCCTATAAATTAAAAATGCAATTCTATTTAGTTTATTGTTAAATCAAGGTTATTAAGGTCCCTATTTTGGTAAATTAATATTTTTAGTTAAATTTAGCTAAAATTAATGAATTTATTTATAATAAAGGGCATATGCTCTATTAGGAAAACAATGGAATATTTAAAAATTACTGGTGGAATAGAACTAGATGGTACAGTTGAAATATCAGGAGCTAAAAATGCAGCACTTCCTTTAATCGCAGCAACAATATTAGCAAAGAATGAAATTTCAATATGTAATATGCCAGATGTTGTGGATATTAATACACTTTTAAAACTTATTGAAAAACTTGGCGGGACTTATAAAAAAGAAGAGGATTGTATTAAAGTTAATACTTCAAAACTAAATAAAACTACAGCTACATATGATATTGTAAAAACAATGAGAGCTTCAATCTTAGTTTTAGGCCCTATATTATCTCGATTTGGACATTGTGAAGTTTCACTTCCAGGTGGTTGTGCTATTGGTCAAAGACCTGTTGATTTACATTTAAAAGCATTAGAAGCAATGGGCGCTGAGATTATAATCAATCACGGTTACATAGAAGCAAAAGCTCCAAATGGATTAAAAGGTGCAAAAATTGTATTTGATAAAGTTACTGTTGGAGGAACTGAAAATACAGTAATGGCAGCTGCCTTAGCTTCTGGTATTACAACTATTATAAATGCAGCAAAAGAACCTGAAGTTGTTCAACTTTGTGAAATAATCAAAAATGCTGGTGTTTTAATAGAAGGTATTGGAACCTCAACTTTAATAATCCATGGAACGAATAGAAAGCTTTTAGATTTTAAAGATTTTCATGTGATTCCTGATAGAATTGAAGCTGGAACATATATGTGTGCAGCTGCTATTACAAATCGAAAATTGAAAATTGATAAAATAATTCCTCAACACTTAGAATCTATAATTGCAAAATTAGAAGAAATGAATTTTGAAATACTACAAGAAGAAAATTCTCTTACAATAATGCCAACTACTGAAATAAAACCTGTAAATATAGTAACAAGTGAATATCCTGGTTTCCCAACTGATATGCAAGCACAATTTATGGCACTAGCAACTCAAGCTAATGGTACTAGTACTATTGATGAACGACTATTTGAAAATAGATTTATGCATGTTAGTGAATTATTACGTCTTGGAGCAGATATTCAACTAAATGGAAACATTGCTACAATAACTGGGACTAGAAATGAACTAAATGGTACAGATGTTATGGCAACAGATTTAAGAGCCTCATCAGCTTTAGTTCTTTGTGCACTTGTAGCACATGGTGAAACTTCTATTCACAGAATTTATCATTTAGATAGAGGATATGAAGATTTAGAAGGAAAACTTAGTAAACTTGGTGCAAAAGTAGCAAGATTTAAAGAATAGGTATTTTATAAAATTAAGAAAATTTAAGATTAAAGGTTATTAAAATGAAACTAGAAATCTCTTTATTTAGATTTGATTACAAGTCTGATTATTTACCATACTATACAAAAAACTTTATCAAAGTTAAAAATGAAAAGACCTTATTAGATATTTTAAATAATATCAATAATGAAAATCCTTTTTCATATAGAAACAGCGAAAACTTTTGTGTTGCGGTAAATGGTATTTATGTAAATGTTATGGTGAGTATTAAAGAACTTGTTGAAAACTTTGGTACAGATTTAAAAGTTGAACCTCTATCAATTAGAAGAGCTCATACTGATTTATTAATCAACGATGCAGATTTTAAAGAAAGATTAAAAATTCTAGCTGAATTTACAAAAGATGAGGATATTGAAAAATATCGTACTTATAAAATCTATTTCTATGCTTCAAATACTATTAACTATGAATATGATTATATAGGAGATTCTTTACTTTTATTAGCTAGTGATTTAATTGAAAAAAATAAAGAAAATGAAAAAGCAATTTTAGCTGCACTTTCACAATATGAGTGTGGAGCACAGTTTCATACAAGTTTAGAAAATAGAGTATTAAATCTAGATTCGAGTATTGAAGAAAAGATAAATTCATTAAAAATAAAACTTAATCTTTCAAAAAAAGTAGAAGAACAAAACTTTAGTTTAAAAAAGAAAAATCCTTTAGATTTTGGAAATTTTCAAGATATAAAAGAGATCAAACATGATTTTAATGACTTTAAAATTGCCTATTTTAAAGGCTTAAATAGTGATTTAGAAACAGAGAAACTTTTATCAAAACTTAATGCAAAGATTTTAAATCTTTCATCAATGAATTCTGATTTAGCCTTAGATACTTTTCATGTAAATCCTAATTTTAGTATGAAAATAGCTTCAAATGTCATACTAGATGCTTTTGATAATGATGCAGATTTATTAGTAGTTGATGATAAAAATTTATTTGATATTTTTGATACAAATAGAAAATTATTAGAAGAGATAAGTGGTAGAGAGATTATTCTTCCAGTAATTCATAAAAATGAACTAGCTAATCTTGCTATTGGATTACATGATGAAGCTAAGAAAACATTAGAAAAACATACAGTAAATCCAGAAATAGTATAGAAGGAAAATATATGAAATTAGACATAGAATTTATAATTTATAGCGTCATTATAATTTTTTGCCTAATTCCTCTATATATTTATAGAAAAGAAATTTATAGTAAGTTTAGTAAGTCTGGAAATATTAAAATATTTATCAAAGATATAGATGCATATTTAAGTCTACACTACCCAAAAATAAATTTTGACTTTTCTAATATTCTTAAAAAAGTTGAAGAAGAAAAAGATATCAAGATAAAAGAGATTTTGGTAGTGGAAGATTTAGTAAGCCAATTCGCAACTTATGAATATGAACTAACAACTCAAAAATCAGTATCAAGAGACAAACTTTGGAGTAGTTATGATAATAATTCAAAACTTTTAAAAGACAATAAATTCCCTATTGATTGGAACCAAAGAAAAGAAGCTGCATGGATTAGAGATAAAAATAAATGTAATAGATGTGGCACAAAAATAAAACTTATAGATTCTCAAGCACTCTTAGCAAAACAAATGAGAAATGGAGGAGGATTTAATCTAGAGAATATTGTGATTTTATGTAGTGATTGTGCAAGACTTGTAAGAACTTCAAATATCGAGAAAACTTCCAGAGATCTTCTTATTTCAGATAGATTAATGAAGCGAGTTAAAAACTAAAATCAAAGTCCAAAATACTCTTTCATTCTTGCTTCATGTTTTTCTTTATTTGTGAGATTTTTATTTTCTACTTTATTATTAGCAATATTATTACTCTTTTGTTTTTTAATTCGTAATCTAATTAATGCTTCTTCTAAGAACTTATCTTCTAAGTTTTTTAATTTTGAAAGCTCATTTCTAACATATGTTAAATCTTTATTTTTAGGAATTATGTATGGAGTAATAATTATGACTAAATTTTTGCTCTGAGTATTATTTATTCTATTTTTAAAAAGTTCTCCAATTAATGGAACCTCCGATACAAAGGGAACTTTTTCTATTGTATTTTCATTTTTATTTTCTATTAAACCACCTATAATGACACTTTCTCCATTATTTAAAATTGCTTTTGTATTTACCTCTTTTTTTGAAGTATCAGGATTAAAGTTTGTAGTGTTGGTATTTTTTATTCCTTCTAAGATTGTATTTATTTCTAATCTAACTTTATTATCACTTCCAATTCTTGGCTTAACTCTTAAAGTAAGTCCAATATCTTCTCTCTCAAAGCTATTTTTTGTAGTACCACCATCGGTTGTTGTGCTTCCTGTTTGAATAGAAACAGTTTCTCCCACATAAATTGAACTTTCATTATTGTTTAAACAAAGAATACTAGGTTGGGAGATAATATCTAAAGCATAAGTTCTATTTAATAAGTTTATGGAAGCTCCTAAAGCTAAAGAAGAACTTACATTTGGAATTTGAAGCCCAATGCTCGAGGTATCAAAAGTAATAGCATTTCCACCATTTAGATTTGAAGCAAAAGTATTTATACTTCCACTATGAACACTTCCCCCTAAAATACCAAAACTTATTCCTATATTTTGTAATAAATTGTCATTAAGTTCAATTATCTTTGCTTTTACATAAACTTGTGATTTAGCAATATCAAGTTTATTTATTATATTTTTAAGGCTTTGGATTTGATTTAATTCTCCATCTAAAATTATGGAATTCCCTTGCTCATCAATTGCAATTGAAGGTTTTATTTTACTTTTATAAACTCTTTTATCAATAATTGTATTCAAAATCTTTTCTAAACTTTTTACTTCAATATTAGTTAGAAAAACAACTTCTGTAATATTTTTAGAAGTTTCTCTTTTTTCTTTCTCTTTTTTACTTTTAGCTATATATTTCACAATTTTGATATTTGTTTTTTGATTTTCTTTTATACTATTTTGCATACTGCTTTTTACAACTCTTAGAATATCTCCACTTTTTATCAATTTATAACCATTATCTTCTAGGCTAAATTTAAGAATATTTAGTAAGTTCTCTTTTCTAATAGGTTTATTTGAAATAAAATCAACATTTGCTTTTATCTCTTTTGTGACTAAAATACTTTTATTGATATTTTCAGAAGTTATTTTTATAAGTTCCATAATATTTAAGTCTTTGAAATTTACATTAATTAATTCATCATCATCATTATTAGGAATATCATTATTTGCGTAAGAATAAAAAGTAAAAAAAGAAATAAAAAGCATTGTAAATAAATATAGTTTCATAAATCTCCAACTATTTTTACAAATTATAATTAAATTACACTTATAATAAAATTGATTATTTATTTATCTTTATATTTCTTGGTATTTCATTTCTAATTATTTCTAATTGTTCTTGGGTTAAAGATAAAGATAAAACAACATCACTTTCAAATTGTTTATTAATAATCTTAATCTCATGATTGGTTAGTATATACTCTACCTTTGAAAGTAAGGAGTATTCAAGTGTTAAAAAAACTGTTTGTAATTTTTCATATTTATGCAAGGTACTAATATTTATTACTGCATTTGCAGAATCACTATAAGCTCGTACTAGACCACCTGTTCCTAATTTTACACCACCAAAATATCGTACTATTATAACAGCACTATTTATAAGTTCATTTCCTGCAAGTACATTTAAGGTAGGCTTTCCACTAGTCCCCTTAGGCTCACCATCATCACTGCAATTTTCAACAACTTGATCAAACTCATTTAAATATCTATAAGCATAAACAAAATGTCTTGCTTTGGGATGTTCCTCTCTTAATCTTTTCATTAATGAATCAAATTCATCAAATGAAGTTAAAAAAGCTATAAATTTTGATTTTTTTTCTTCAAAAGTCTTGGTAGTTTCTTCTTTTACAAAATACATAAAGAAACTATACTATCTTTTTCTTTGAAATCTAGACTTATTCTTTAATTAGCAATTTAATAAAGAGTATTTGAGAAACTTTTCACTATAATTCCAAAATGAGATTAGATCAGCATTTAACACAAAAATATAATATTCAAAGTAGAAATAAAGCCCAAGAAATAATAAAATCAAAAAAAGTCAAAATTGATGGAAAAATTATTCTAAAACCTTCATATATTGTTGATGAAAATTCAAAAATCGAACTGCTTGAAGAAGATTTTTATGTAAGTAGAGCAGCATACAAACTAAAATATTTTATTGATGAAATAAAACTAGACTTAGAAAATCAAAATGCTCTTGATATTGGAAGTAGCACGGGTGGATTCACTCAAATTTTATTAGAAAAAGATATCAAAAAAGTTACTTGTGTAGATGTGGGGTCAAATCAATTACATCAAAAAATCAAAGATAATAAAAAAATAGTTTTTTTTGAGAATCAAGATATTAGGACATTTGAGACTATAGATAAGTTTGATATTGTAACTTGTGATGTCTCTTTTATTTCAATTTTAAATATTTTGAATGATATAAATAGATTAGCAAATGATAGAATTATAATACTTTTTAAACCTCAATTTGAAGTTGGAACAAATGTAAAAAGAGATAAAAAAGGTGTTGTAAAAGACAAAAAAGCTATATTAAAAGCTAGAACAAAGTTCTTATTAGAGTGTAAACTTCTAGAATGGGAATTAAAGTATAACAGCATTAGCAAATTAGAAGGAAAAGATGGAAATGAAGAAGAGCTCTTCTATTTTAATAAATAAAAACAGTGTCACAGCAGTAGCAATTGGTGGCTTTGATGGTATGCACTTAGCTCACCAAGAATTGTTTAAAAATCTAGGGAAAAATGGTGGTATTATTGCTATTGAATCAGGATACGCAAATATTACTCCAAATACATATAGACAAGAGTACACAAACTACCCTGTTTATTATTATGTCTTAGACAATATCAAACATTTATCAGGTGAAGAGTTCATTGTTTTATTAAAAGAAGAATTTCCAAATTTAGAAAAAATAGTGGTTGGTTTTGATTTTCATTTTGGAAAAAATAGAAAATATAATACAAGTAATTTAGCCGAACTTTTTAAAGGTGAAGTTCAAGTAATTAAAGAAGTAAGGATTAATGATAATCCAGTGCATTCTCGCATTATAAGAGAATACATAAAAAATGGAGATATTCCTACTGTTACTAAATTATTAGGAAGAGAATATAAAATTTTTGGAAAACAAATTAGGGGACAAGGTCTAGGTTCTAAAAGTTTTTTTCCAACTATAAATATTTCCTTAAATAAATTTATATTGCCTGAAGAAGGTGTATATGCTACAAAAACAATAATCAACGAAGAAGAATATAACTCAATAACATTTTTAGGTAATAGAGTAACAACTGACGGAAGTTTTGCAGTTGAAACACATATTATAGATGAAGATATTAAAAATAGATACTCATCAGTTCAAATTAAATTTTGCGAAAAAATACGAGATAATAAAAAGTTTGACTCTTTTGAAGAGTTAAAAGAACAAATAAAAAGAGATATAAATAAAACAAAAGATTTTTTCTTAAAATTAAAGTAAATAGTTATTAAACTTCATTTAGATAAAATATACTTATGACAGATAAAGTATTTGAAAAATCAATCACAAAAAAGTTTGAATTTGATGAAGAAGTAGCAGCAGTATTTGATGATATGTTAGGACGTTCAGTTCCATTTTATAAAGAAATGCAAAGATTAACAATAAACTTTGCCAAAAATTATCTTGAAGACAAAGATAAAGTTTATGATTTAGGATGTTCTACAGCGTCAACACTTATTGAATTATCCAAACATTGTACAAAAGAACTTGAACTTATAGGAATAGACAATTCAGCAGCAATGCTAAATAGAGCAGAAAAAAAGGCAAAAGCTTTTGGTGTTGATATTAAGTTTATCAATGATGATTTACATAATATATCTTACGATAATGCAAAACTTATTATTTCAAACTACACTTTACAATTTATACGCCCTCTTCAAAGAGAAAAATTAGTAAAAAAAATCTATAATAACCTTGAAAATGATGGTGTTTTTATATTTTGTGAAAAAGTAATTTCTTCAAATAAAATTCTTGATAAACAATATATTGATGAATATTATGATTTTAAGAAAACTCAAGGATATAGTGAATTTGAAATTTCACAAAAAAGAGAAGCTTTAGAAAATGTTTTAATACCATATACTGAAGATGAAAATAAAAAAATGATACTTGATGCAGGTTTCTCTCATTGTGAAACATTGTTTAAGTGGGTAAACTTTGCTACTTTTATTGCAATTAAATAAGCTAAGCTTTAATAATAAAGCTCTTTAAAAAATTAAAAAGGAATATATATGTTAGAAGTTGGACAAGAAGCACCTAGCTTTTGCGCTAAAAATCAAGATGATATAGAAATTTGCTCAAGAGACCTTGCTAAAAAATGGATTGTTTTATATTTCTACCCAAAAGATTTAACTCCTGGTTGTACTACACAAGCTTGTGATTTTACAGAACAAGAAGCAGAGTTTGATGATTTGGATGCGATTATTTTAGGAGTAAGTCCTGATGATACTGAAAAGCACAGAAAATTTATAGAAAAAAAAGAATTAACTATCACATTATTATCAGACGAAGATAAAAAAATGTGTGAAGATTATAAAGTTTGGCAACTTAAAAAATTCATGGGAAAAGAATATATGGGAGTAGTAAGAACTACTTTTATAATAAACCCTGAAGGAAAAATAGCAGCAATTTGGGACAAAGTAAATGTAAGAAAAAAGAAGACTGTAAAAGGTGAGAAAATTGAAGTATTACATGTAAGTGAAGTTAGAGAAAAACTTCAAGAATTACAGTCAAAATAAAAGATAAGGGAAAAGATGAAATTATTATCAAAAACTATTATTACAGTTTTTACAGCTACATTACTAGCGCAAGGCTTAAACGCAGCAACAACTTTATGTTATAAAAATGATTGGAAATCTCCTTCCACAATAGAAACAGCAGAACTTGATGGGGGAGAGTGTAAAGGTATTTATTCATATCAAGATATGTTAAAAAAAGGTTGGCATTTAAAAGATATTAAAATATCAAAAGGTGAAGAAGGTCTTAATTATTCATATGTTTTAAGTGATAAAGAATTAATCAAAGTTGATAATTCTACTTTTATGGATAATAAATACACAAAATTAGATTACAAACCTATGGTTATTAGAATCCAAAATGTAAAAGATGAAAGTGCTACAATAAATATTGGAAATTTAAGAGTTGGACAAAGTGCAATTATTCAGCACAATTATCCAAATTCAAAATCGCTAATTGTTGCAAATGCCTATGTAAGTGAATCAAATTCATCATTTTCTACTTTAAAAATATTGCCATTTTTAGATTTAAAACAAAATGCGCTACCAACTTCAAATAGAAAAGCAGTTGATGGAGATATTGCAATTGTGAATTATTTATATGATTCTTCTTTAATAATTGCACCTTCACAAGATGCATTTTCAGCAACAAGAGCAAAATATAAGGATAATAACTTTTTACATTCAGATATTTTTGGTGCAAAACTAAAAATAGAGCATGAACCTTTACCATCAAAAGAGACTATTCAAGAGTTTGCAATCGCTCAAAATATTGGAACAATATTTTTTATCATAAAAAATAAAGTTTATATTATAGATACTAAAACATTTGCACTTTTAGAAACAGATACTATTTCATACAATTTTATTGAAGATGAAAGAATGCCCTTTTATACTAGAGTAGAGAAAATAGAAACGAATCCTTTTGATTCTATTTTAAACTTTAAATCTTGGTTATCGTATATTGATAGTTTCTTAGGAAATGACAAACGTAGTGAAGAAGAAATATTACTTGAAGATGAAGTAGCAGCTGGAGAATTAACTGTTAAAGGTGATATCTACAATAATTATTATCAAACACTTTTAGGATTAAAATAATGATAGAACAAGCGCATTTAGATTTTATTACTTCAATAGTAGGAAAAGAAAATGTAAAAAGTGACAAAGCTCATAAAATAGCATATTGTTACGATGCAACAAGAGAAAGATTTGAGCCTGATGCTATTGTTTTTCCTAATAATGAAGAAGATATTTCTAAAATATTAAAATTTTGTAATGAAGAAAAAATAGTAATTGTACCAAGAGGTGCAGGTTCTGGATTCACAGGTGGAGCACTTCCTTCAAAAGGTGGCATTATTTTGTCATTAGAAAGACATATGAATAAACTTCTTGAAATTGATATGGAAAATATGGTAGGGGTAGTTCAACCAGGATTAATTAATATGGACTTCCAAAAAGCTGTCGAAGCTGTTGGATTATTTTACCCACCAGATCCTGCAAGTGAAGAGTACTCTACTCTAGGAGGAAATGTATCTGAAAATGCAGGTGGAATGAGAGCTGCAAAATATGGTATAACAAAAGATTATGTTGTTGCTCTTCGTGCAGTTTTACCAAATGGTGAAATAATTAGATGTGGTAAAAAAACAATAAAAGATGTTGCAGGATATAATACAGCAGGAATTTTGATAGCTAGCGAAGGAACTCTTGCTATTATTACTGAAATAACATTAAAATTAATTCCCAAACCAAAATTTAAGCAAACATATATGGGTGTTTTCCCTGATGTTACAAAAGCTATGAATGCTGTATTTAAATCTCTAGCAGCTGGCGCAAATCCTGTTGCAATGGAATTTTTAGATGCATTAGTAATAAAAGCATTAAAAGAAAAATTTCCACAAATTGAATTACCAGAAAACGCAGGTGGAATTCTAGTAGGAGATGTCGATGGAAGTAGTAAAGCTGAAATAGACTCACAATTAGAAACACTAAAAGAATCCTTTGCTAAATTTGGTTCAGTAGATTTTATTGAAGCAAAAGATGAAGCTCATGGAAAAGAATTGTGGTTTGCAAGAAGAAATGCAAGTCCGGCAACAATGGTTTATGGAACAAAAAAATTAAATGAAGATATTTCAGTACCAAGATCTAAATTACCTATGGCTTTAGATGAAATCTATAAAATTGGTGAAAAGTATGGATTTAATGTTCCTTGTTTTGGTCATGCAGGAGATGGTAATATTCATGTAAATGTAATGGTAAAAGATAAAACAAATGAAAAAGAAATGCAAGATGGACATAAAGCCATTGAAGAAATTTTTCAATTAGTCGTTGATATGGGCGGAACATTATCAGGAGAGCATGGAATTGGCTTATCAAAAGCGCCTTTTATGGGTATTGCATTTAATGAAGCGGAATTAAATCTCTTTAAAAGTATTAAAAAAGCTTTTGATCCAAATAATATATTAAATCCTTCAAAAATGGGGCTTTAAAAAAAATAAAAAAGAGAAAACTTGGAAGAACCAGAAATTGTAAAACATCCAGTTAAGACTTTACTAAAAATGTTAGATTCATTTTTTAACGATGATACAACATATTATGCTGCTAGTCTTAGCTTCTTTACTATTTTTTCAATTCTTCCAATTATTGCTCTTCTTATAGCCATAATTTCAAGCTTTGAAATAGTTCAAGGCTATTTAGATATCTTTGTAACTTATATCTTTGAAGTATTAAATCCAACTCATTCAAAAGCCTTTATTGATACTTTTAAAAACTATATATCAAATTCAAGTAAATTAGGATATATAGGTATTTTATATATGCTCTTTGTCTTTATTATGTTTTTTAAAGACTATGAATATATTGTAAATAAAATTCATAAAGCAAAAAGAAAACCCCTTTTACAATCCTTCTTTTTTTATCTCATTTTTTTAATCACCCTGCCTTTGATGTTAGCTGGATTAAATATAGCATTAAGTTTTTATGAAAATAGTATATTTAACTATTTAATAACATTTTTATTTGCCTGGTTCATATTTTTTGGTTTATTTAAATTGAGTGTAAATAAGTATATACATTTAAAAGCAGCTGCTATATCATCTTTATTTACTTTAATAGTACTTTCTATTACAAAAAATCTTTTTATCTATTATGTTGTATATAATAAAACATATACAACTATTTATGGATCACTAGCAATACTACTTTTTTCATTTTTTTGGATTTATATATCGTGGATAATATATCTTTATGGAATAAAAATGTGTCATAGAATAAATATTCAAGAAGAAAGAAAAATAAGAAATAAATAAGTGGTGCCCACAGCGGGAATCGAACCTGCAACCTCTTGCTTACCATGCAATTGCTCTACCGTTGGAGCTATGCGGGCTATACAATTTAATATAAACAATTTAAATAAATTGATGGCTGAAATTCTAGCCTAGCTAACTTAAAATATAGTTTAATTTAAAAAAAGACTTACTAATATAAAAATGAAACTAGTTATTGTCTTTTATAAGCATCTTTATTAGGTATCATTTTCTTAGGACCAAATGATTTATTTCCAACAAAACTAGAAGGTTTCTTTAATATAGGCTCTTTAACTATAGTTATAGTTGCTTTTAAACTTTTTTCTGACATATAATAATCCTTGTAGTATTATTTTCTAAAGGGCCCAAACCCCAGGCAAAAAAAAAGCTTCATGTAAGCCAACAGGAAGGTTGGATTAGATGAAGCTTGTATGTAAAAAGTGTGCCTTAAAAAGATGAATATCTTTTTGAGAAACAATACTCAAGAGCTGGCAGCGGCCTACGTTTCCACAAATGAAATCTGCAGTATTA
>Ga0193962_1000027_pt1 | contig 75545 bp, 43 predicted proteins | sample FB_5_MG_FD_140335 | JGI IMG/M metagenome (GOLD analysis project Ga0193962, IMG submission 140335) | Microbial mat bacterial communities from the Broadkill River, Lewes, Delaware, United States - FB_5_MG | ecosystem: Environmental > Aquatic > Freshwater > River > Microbial mats | place: USA... | reverse complement strand
TACGGTTTACAATTAAGAGAAAAGCAAAAAGCTAAATTTATGTATGGTGTTTCTGAAAAACAATTTAGAAAATACTTTAAAAAAGCTGCTTCATCTGAAGGTAATACAGGAGAAATCTTAATTACATTAATTGAGCAAAGATTAGATAACGTTGTTTATAGAATGGGATTCGCTTCAACTAGAGCAAATGCTAGACAATTTACAACTCATGGACATGTTCTAGTAGATGGTAAGAAAGTAGATATTCCTTCTTACGTTGTTAGACCAGGTCAAAAAATTGAGATTAAAGAAAAATCTAAAACTAATCCACAAATTGTAAGAGCTTTAGAATTAACTAACCAAACTGGTTTAGTTGAGTGGGTTGACGTAGATAAAGATAAAGTATTCGGAATTTTTACAAGAATCCCAACTCGAGAAGAAGTTGTTATTCCTGTTGAAGAAAGATTAATCGTAGAGTTATATTCTAAATAATAAGTAAGGTAGGCTATGAAAAAATTTGCAGATACACCGTTTTTACCAACAGAAGTTGAAATTGAAGCAATCAGTGATAATGAAGCTAAAATATCAGCATATCCATTCGAAAGTGGTTTCGCAATAACTTTAGCACATCCTTTAAGAAGATTACTTCTATCTAGCTCGGTTGGATACGCTCCAATCGCAGTTAAGATTGAAGGAGCTTCGCATGAGTTTGACTCATTAAGAGGAATGCTTGAAGATATAGCTATTTTTGTAATTAATCTTAAAAATATTAAATTTAAAATCAATGGTGATGAAGAACAAGTAGTTGTTGAATATTCTTTTAATGGACCAAAAGAGATTAAAGGTGAAGACTTAAACAACGCTGATGTTGAAATAGTTTCTCCTGATGTTCATTTAGCAACTATTAATTCTGACTGTAACTTAACATTCTCAGTTATTATTCAAAGAGGTATTGGTTATATGCCATCTGAAGATATTAGAGATATTGTTGGGCCAGATTATATTCCATTAGATGCTTTCTTTACACCAGTAAAAAAAGTAGTTTATGATATAGAAAAAATGTTAGTTGAAGATAATCCTAACTTTGAAAAAGCTGTATTTACTGTACAAACAAATGGACAAATTACTCCAATAACTGCTTTTAAAGAAGCTGTTTCTGTTATGTACGCTCAAATGTCAGTATTTAATAAAGTATTTGATTTATCAGAAGTAACAGTAAGTGATTCAGGTGAAGAGCCAGTTGAGCTTAAAGATTTAGTTGTAAAAATTGATGACTTAAACTTGAGTGCTAGAAGTTTCAACTCTTTAGATAGAGCAGGACTTAAATTCTTAGGTGAATTAGTACTAATGAGTGAAGTTGAAGTAAAAAATATTAAGAATTTAGGAAAAAAATCATTTGATGAAATTCAAGAGAAATTAGAATCTTTAGGTTTCCCAATTGAAAATACACTTCCAGAAAATGTTGCATCAGCTTTAAGAAGAAAGCTTGAGCAACTTAAAGCATAATTTAAGGGTTTGATATGAGACATAAGCACGGGTATAGAAGATTAAACAGAACTTCTTCTCACAGAAAAGCATTGTTAAAAAACTTAGCAATTGCAATTATTACTAGAGAGAAGATAGAAACAACTGTTCCAAAAGCAAAAGAGTTAAGAAGATACATTGAAAGATTAGTAACAACTGCTAGAACTGCTGATTTAAACGCTCACAGAGCTGTTTTTCAAGCATTACAAGACAAAGAAGCTACTAAGAAACTTGTAAATGAAATTGCACCAAAGTATGTAGATAGAAATGGTGGATATACTTCAATTGTTAAAACAAGAATTAGAAGAGGTGATGCTACAGCGATGGCATTCATTTCTTTCGTATAATATTTAATTATACTTCTTAAAAGGGATAGATACTATTTGTATCTATCCCTTTTTTTTTACATTTTTTCCTACAAATTTTTATAAATTTTCAAAAAAATCATTTTACCAGCTTTTAATCAAATTTTTTATATAATGTCGCGTAATATATTACACGCAATCCTTAGGAGAAACATTTGATAACTCTAAAAGAAGCACTTAAGTTAAATAGTGACGAAATCATAAAATTAAGAGAAGATATAGCTTCAAAAATTAAAGAAGATAACACAGCTGCATATGTTGAGCAGTTAACTAATACTGAAATTACAAGTTCAGGAGAAGGTATTCCAATTGCAATCAAAGATATTATAAATGTAAAAAATTGGAATATAACATGTTGTAGTAATATTTTAAAAGGATATGTAAGTCCTTATGATGCAACAGTAATTAAAAACCTTAGAAATGCAGGATTAAGTCCATTTGGACGAGCTAACATGGATGAATTTGCAATGGGAAGTGCAACTGATACTTCATGTTATGGTAAAACTTTAAATCCACATAATAAAAATAAAACAGCAGGTGGAAGCTCAGGTGGAAGTGCCGCAGCCGTTGCCGCTGGGATTGCTATTGCAGCACTAGGAACTGACACTGGTGGATCAGTTAGACAACCAGCAGCTTATTGTGGTGTTGTGGGAATGAAGCCAACATATGGGAGAGTTTCCAGATTTGGTGTAACAGCTTATTCTTCATCTCTTGACCAAGTTGGACCTATTACTCAAAATGTAGAAGATTCAGCAATTTTATATGACATTATTTCAGGACATGATCCCTTAGATTCTACTTCTGCTAATGTAGATTATGAAGCAATAGCTCCTAAATTAGATTCAAATAGAAAATTAAAAATTGCAGTAATTGATAACTTTGTAGATCAAGCTAGTGACGATATTAAAGCTGGATTTGAAAAAGCAGTAAAAGCATACAAAGATGCAGGTCATGAAATCATTCATAAAAATATGCTTGATACAGATAAAATTCTTTCTTCATATTATATAGTTGCTACAGCTGAAGCTTCTGCAAATCTTTCAAGATATGATGGTGTTAGATATGGAAATAGAAAAGGTGATGCTGGCTTAAAAGACATGTATGTGCAAACTAAATCTCAAGGGTTTGGACAAGAAGTACAAAAAAGAATTTTATTAGGTTCTTTTGTATTAAGTTCAGGATATTATGATGCATATTATATAAAAGCACAAAAAGTTAGACATTTAATTAAAGATGAATATGAAGCAATTTTTAATGATGCAGATTTAATTCTTTCTCCAGTTGCTCCAACTGTTGCACCTGATTTTGGAACATTTAAGACTTCATTAGAGATGTATTTAAGCGATATTTATACAATTTCAGTAAACCTAGCAGGACTTCCTGCTATTTCACTTCCAGTGTCAAAAGATAAAAATGGTATGCCAATTGGCCTACAATTAATTGCAAAAGCATATGATGAACAAACTTTGTTTGATGGTGCTTTAGCATTAGAAAAAGCTATTAATTATACAAATTAAAAAGAAATTATTAAAGGAATATTATGAGAATTAGAAAAAGAGCATTAACATTTGAAGACGTTTTATTAGTACCAGCTAAATCTGAAGTATTACCTAAAGAGGTATGCTTAAAAAGTAAGTTAACAAAGAATATTACACTAAATATTCCTTTTGTAAGTGCTGCTATGGATACAGTTACTGAACATCAAGCAGCTATTGCTATGGCTAGACTAGGTGGAATTGGTATTATTCATAAAAATATGGACATTGCTACACAAGCCTTACAATGTAAAAAAGTAAAAAAATCTGAGTCAGGAATGATTATTGACCCAGTTATAATAAAGAAAAATCAAACACTTCAAGATGCTGAAGATATTATGGCTTCTTATAGAATCTCAGGAGTTCCTGTTGTTGATGATGATAATAAGTTATTAGGAATTTTAACTAATAGAGATATGAGATTTACAAAAGACTTTACACAATTAGTTGAACTAAAAATGACAAATATGCCATTAATAACTGGAAAAGTTGGAACAACTTTAGACGAAGCTGCTGATATTATGCATTCAAGTAAAATAGAAAAATTACCTATTATTGATGATAATGGCTACTTAAAAGGTCTTATCACAATTAAAGATATTAATAAAAAAAGAGAATATCCAAATGCAAATAAAGATACTTTTGGAAGATTAAGAGTTGGTGCTGCAATTGGTGTAGGGCAATTAGATAGAGCTCGTGCATTAGTAGCTGTTGGTGTTGATGTTTTAGTTTTAGATTCAGCTCATGGTCATTCAAAAGGTATTTTAGATACTGTAAGAGATATTAAAGCTGAAATGGATGTTGAAATAATTGCAGGTAATGTAGCAACTGCTGAAGCAACTGAGGATTTAATCCTTGCGGGCGCTGATGCTGTAAAAGTTGGAATTGGTCCTGGAAGTATTTGTACAACTAGAATCGTTGCAGGTGTTGGGGTTCCTCAAATAAGCGCAATTGATGAATGTGCGGCACAAGGTGCTAAAAGTGGAATTCCAATTATTGCAGATGGTGGAATTAGATATTCAGGAGATGTAGCAAAAGCTTTAGCTGTAGGAGCTAGTGCTGTTATGATGGGATCTGCACTAGCTGGAACTGAAGAATCTCCTGGTGAAGTAGTTCTAAGCCAAGGAAGAAAGTACAAAACGTATAGAGGAATGGGTTCATTAGGAGCTATGACTAAAGGTAGTACTGATAGATATTTTCAAGAAGGAACAGCAGTTGATAAATTAGTTCCTGAAGGAATTGAAGGAATGGTTCCTTATAGAGGAAGTATTGCTGATATTATTCACCAAATGGTGGGTGGATTACGTTCTTCAATGGGATACCTAGGAAGTGCTAATATTAGTATTTTCCAAGAAACAGCAGAGTTTGTAGAGATTACAAGTGCAGGACTTAAAGAGTCTCATGTGCATGATGTAACAATTACTAACGAAGCACCAAACTACCACGTATAAAAAAAGAGGTTTGTAATAACCTCTTTTTCTAAATTTCTGCGTTATTCGCAGAAATTTTTTCTTTATATGAACTAAGTTCACTTTTTTCAATTTTTATTTAAATCTTGTATTAAGTAAAAATCTATGCCTCTCTTTACAAGAGTATCTTAAAATCTTAAATCATTTTTTTTATGGCAATTATGTTAAACTTATCAGCAAAAAATCATAAAATTACTTATTGAACAAATCATAATCAAGGAAGAAGAAGTGAAGAACTATAAATATATTTTGGTGTTGTCAATTTTATTTTTGTTTACTGGATGTGCGAATAAGCAATCAATTGGTGTAACTTATAACACAAAGTATAAAAATAAAATTACTGATAGTGCATTTATTTGGACTGAAAAAGGTACTCGTCTTAAATATCGAGATACCGGTACAAAAGGGATTTTAAATAAATGTAAAAATGAGTCAAAAAAATTATATAGATACCTTTCTTCAAATCATAGTATTGATGATGATTTTAGAGCAAGAGATATTGAAATTAAATATTTAAATAGTCCTGTAAAAGTATTAGTTAATATAAGTCCTATAGAGTATTATTCTGCTGATGTAACTTCTTGTAAACCAACTTCACTTAAATTTGGTGTTATATTATCTGATATTGATGAGATTTCTAAAAATTGGAAGGGAAGATTAGATAGAAAAAAACTAAAAAAGCTTTCTAATATTCCAGATGAAAAAACAATATGGAGAGGTACTTTTAATATTAATTTTTCAGAAAATAAAGCACTTGATTATAACAATAAAGACTTTGATAATTTGCGAAAAATTGTTATTACAGAATTAGAAAAATCTGGACTACTTCTTCCTTATGTTAGAACTATCAAAGATGCAAAGAATTTACGAAAAGATGAAATTTCACGTATTAATAAGAAAAAAAAACTTTCTAAAGATAAACTCTCAAGAAGTAAAACCTTAAATTTATTAGAGTCTATAGATTGCTCTAAGATAAAAGATCGATTAGGTCATGGATATGGAAAAAATTCAAAAGCTTTGTGTATTGGAAATTTATCTTTTACAAATGCTAAAGTAAAGAGTAAAAGTCAAAAATTATCGATGCTTAATGCTACTACATCAAGAACAGTTTATAAATTAGAAAATAGCACTTGCCCTATGATTGTTGCAAGTGAAGATTCAGGTTCTAAGCAAGATGATAGTGTTGATTTTAAACACACATACAAAGACCAACTTTTGAAAGTCTATAATAAAAATTGTCAAATAGATAATATAGATGGAATTAATTTTTTGACATGTAAAAAAGATGGAAAAAAAGATTATTTTCTTGAATTGTCATTTATCAATGATAATAGAATATATAAAAAAAATATGCTACAAATGGGTAAAATGTGTTTTGATAGGTTTAAACGTCATTTTAATAAAGATAATCTAGGTACTATTTGGCGAACAAAATATGGCTTTAACAAAGATGGTTGGAATTACATTGGAGAAAATATTCTTACTGATTTTTCAATGTACGATAAAGATGGTTATGATTATGATGGATGGAATAAAGATGGTATTAATAAATATACTAAAAGTAAATATGATAAAAACGGTTTCTCTTTATCAGGTAGTAATATTCATGGTATAGATAAAGATGGTTGGAGTTCCAAATTAAAAAAGTTTGTTAAAATAAAAGATAAAAATGATGTACTTCCTTTTGAAATATTGGAACTAAAAACTCTTTTAAAGAATAAGATTTATAATAGAGAGTTTTATGATAACTTGATATATGAAAAAACAAAAGATGGTTTTTATATGGTAGGGAAAAAAATATATGGAAGTAAAAAGAAACCTGAAAAAATAGAAAAATACTATTTTAGATCAGCAAAAAGTAAATTATTAGATTTAGATAATCCAAATAAATCTATTATGAAAGAAAGATTAGTTTTAGAAAAAAAGATAGTAAGAACTTTTGATAAAAATGGTTATGATAAAGATGGTTTTGATAAAAATGATTGGCATGGAAAGCTCAAAAAATTTAGAAGCCAACTTTAATAAATCTCTATAAAATTCAGGGCTTAGGCTAGATAATCATAAGCATATTTATAATTATGTAGGAAAAACCAAGACCTTGAATTTGCTTTACCTTATTATTTATCTTGTATACTATTAAAAAATACAAAAGCAAGGTCCTAATATATGTCAACTTCTACTCAAAGTAGTGATTTTAAATCTCTTGCTTTATCAAAAACTCCTCTTATTGATGTTAGAGCTCCAATTGAATTTAACAAAGGTTCTTTTCCCCATGCAATTAATTTACCTCTTCTTACAGATGAAGAGAGACATTTAATTGGTATTAAATATAAAAAATCTGGAAATAAAGAAGCTATTGCTCTTGGACATAAACTTGTTGGCGGAGAAATTAAGAATAATAGAATTAAAGCTTGGCTTGATTTTAAAAAAGAGAATAAAGATGCTCTTTTATATTGCTTTAGAGGAGGGCAACGTTCTAAGATAGCACAAGAGTGGATAAATGAACATACTTCAAATATTGTACGCCTAGAGGGCGGATATAAAGCTTTTAGGAATTATTTGATGAGTGAAATTGATAATTCCCCAAAATACTTCAAGGCTATTATTTTAGGAGGTTATACAGGTAGTGGAAAAACTATATTCTTAAATAAAATTGATAATTCAATTGATTTAGAAGGTTTAGCCAATCATAGAGGTTCTAGCTTTGGCAAAAAAATCACAGTTCAACCTACTCAAATAGATTTTGAAAATTCTTTAGCATATGAATTGATTCAAAAAGTCAATAAAGGCTTTTCTCATCTTTTATTTGAAGATGAAGGAAAGCATATAGGAAGTGTTTATATACCAAAAACTTTAGCTAATTATCTTTCAAGTTCTTCAATGATAGTTCTTGAAACTCCTTTTATAGAAAGAATAAATATTACTTTTGATGAATACATTTTAAAAGCTCAAATAAATTATAAAAAAGAGTTTGAAAAAAATTATCTTAGTCTTTGGAGGGATGAAATAAAAAAAGCAATGGAAAGAATACAAAAAAGATTAGGAAGTATGAGATATAAAAATTTGATAGAATTATTTGATGAAGCTCTTAAAGTGCAAGAAGAAAAAGGAGATTTAGCTAAATATAAACAGTGGATTGCTTATCTTTTAAAAGAGTATTATGACCCTATGTATGAGTATCAACTTGAAAAAAATAAAGAAAAAATTATATTTAGAGGGACTTCAAGTGATATTTTAGATTATTTAGAAACTCTTAAAAAAGTATAGTTTTATTTAAAAGTAAAAGCTATATGATAGATATATATTAGTTCTTTATGTTAGAATACCATTTTAAAAGAAAGTTATATTAAATAGGAGTTTATAATCAAGTTAGTAAATGTAATTTCTAATCAAGACAGAATAAATATAATTCAAAGATTTTGCGAAGATGATTTTGAAGGTGAAGTTGAAGATGCTTTAAAAAATATTGTATCAAATGCTTCTTCCTCATTAAAATCAATTATAAAGCTTTTTAATTTATTAGATAATACAAATAGTATTGCAAGTGATTTACAAATTCCTTATACCATTGGTAACAGAACAATTGAAGTAATTAATACTTCAAAGCAATTAGAAACTTCAATGAACTCAATTGAAGAAAGCCCTTTTATAGGCTTTGATAGTGAACAAAAACCAACCTTTGAAAAAGGAGAAGCTTCTCATGGCATTGCTCTTATTCAATTGGCTACTAATAAAAAATGTTATCTTATTCAAACCAAACAAATCAAAAATCTAAAACCACTTATAAATCTTTTGGAAAATGATAAAATAGTAAAAATTGGCACGGGCTTAAAAGGTGATAGAGAAGCACTTTTTAAACAATTTAACTTGAAACTAAAATCAACAATTGATCTTGAAGATGTATTTAAAAATTTATCAGCTAGAAGACAAATAGGAGCTAAAAAAGCTGCCTCAATAATTTTAAATGAAAATTTACAAAAATCAAAAAATATGTCTCGTTCTAATTGGGAAAATAAAAGGTTATCTATAGGACAGATTAAATACGCCTCAGAAGATGCAACTGTTGTATATGATGTGATAATTAAAATTATAGAACAATACCCTTTTGTGATTAACATTATGCCAACTTTTTTTCAATTACATTATTCTAAAGAATAAAAAAATTTATAGCCTAAGGCATAAATCTTAAAATTCTAGAAAGAGTATAATCTTATATATGAAAAACTTACCTATTTATGAGCTTATAAACGATATCAAAAATACACTTAACACCAAAACTACACTTATTCTTCAAGCACCTCCAGGGGCTGGAAAAAGTACTGTAGTACCTATTTCTTTGCTAAAAGAATCTTGGCTTGGTGATAAAATTATTATTATGCTTGAACCACGTAGAGTAGCAGCTCGTATGCTTGCTAAGCAAATGTCAAAACTTCTTGGGGAAGTTGTAGGGCAAAGTGTTGGTTATCAAGTAAAGATGGAAAAATGTTATTCTAAAAATACTAAAATTTTAATTGTAACTGAAGCAATTTTAGTTCGTAAACTTCAAAGTGATCAAGCTTTAGAAAATGTGGCTATGGTCATTTTTGATGAGTTTCATGAAAGAAGCATACATACTGATTTATCCCTTGCCTTATCTCTTCAAGTGCAAGAATTATTAAGAGATGATTTAAAGCTATTAATCATGTCTGCAACCCTTGATTCAAAAGAATTAATAAATATTTTAGGAGATGTTCCTGTACTTACATCTGAGGGCAAGAATTTTAGTGTTGAAAATATATATCTTGATGAAAATATAAAACAGCCAGATATAAAAAATCTAAGTTTGCTTCTTTTACATACAATAGAAAAAGCTATAAAGTCTGATAATGGTGATATATTAGTATTTTTGCCAGGTGTAAAAGAGATTAAAAAACTTCAAAATTTACTAAAAGATGAAGATATTGAAGTTTTTCCTTTATATTCAACTTTAAGTAAAGAAAATCAAGATAAAGCACTTTTAAAATCAAAAAAAAGAAAGATAATTCTTTCAACAAATATTTCACAAACTTCTTTAACCATAGAAGGGATAAAAATTGTAATTGATTCTGGTTTAGAAAAGTTATCACTTTATAACTATTCTAATGCTTTAAATCATTTAGAATTATCCTTTGTTTCAAAAGATTCAGCAGTTCAAAGAGCAGGTAGAGCAGGGAGATTAAGCAATGGAAAATGTTATAAGCTTTGGCATAAAAAGAAGATTTTACAAGAATCAACTAAACCTGAAATATTAAGAACAGACTTAAGTTCATTTTTTTTAGATTTGGCTCTTTGGGGTGTAGTAGATATAAAAGAGTTGAAGTTTTTAGATTATCCAGATACCCAAGTTCAAAATAGTACAAGAAGAGTTTTACAAGAACTTTTTATGTTGAATAAAGATTATGAAATAACACAATTTGGAAAAAATGCTCTTGCTCTTGGACTTCATCCAAGATTTGCTTTTATGATTTTGCGTGCAAATAATTTGGGTTTTGCTTATGAAGCTTGTCTTTTATCGGCAATATTAATTGAAAAAGATATATTTAAAAACTCTTACTCAAACTGTGATATATATTCTAGGTTTCTTCCTTTGTATGAAAAAGATTTTGATAATACTTACATAAATTTTAATAGTGCAAAAAATATTCTAAAACAAGCAGATTTTTTTTATTCTAAATTAAAAAGTTTTCAAAAAATCAAAAAAAATGAAATAAGAATAAATGAAGAAATTTTAAGTCAATTACTTCTTTTTTCCTATCCAGATAGACTAGCACGACAAAGAGTAAAAAATGATTATAAATATAAATTAAGCAATGGAAAAGGAGCAATACTAAATATTGAAGATAGTTTATTTAATGAAGAGTTTTTAGTTGTAGCTTCATTAAATGCACATAAAAAAGATTCCTATATAAACTTAGGACTTAAAATTTCTTTAGAAAATATTGAAAAAGAGTTTGCAAATTATATACAAAAAGAAGAATCAATTATTTATAATAAACAGAATAAAAAGTTTGATATAAGAGAAATAAGTTATTTTAATAAACTAGAATTATTTTCAAAACCAATAGCAAATGAGGTTAAGCATAACTATTCAAAACTTATTTTAGATTTAATTAAAAAAGAGGGGTTAGAACTTTTAACGTGGAATAAAAAAGCTATTGAATTAAAAAATAGAGTCAATTTTATAAATAAAAATATAAATAGTACTTTGCCAGATTTTAGTGATAATGCTTTGTTTTCCTCTCTTGAGCTATGGTTAGAACCTTATTTACATAATATTAAAACAATAAAACAGCTTGAAGCTTTGGATATTTATTCTATTTTATTAGCAGGTATTTCTTGGGAAAATAAACAATTTTTGGATAATCAAGCCCCAAGTAGCATAGAAGTACCAAGTGGTTCTAATATAAAAATTGATTATTCAAATAACACAAATCCTATTTTAGCTGTAAAAATACAAGAAATATTTGGAATGAGTGAAACTCCAAAAATATTGAATAATACAATTGCTTTACAGATATATCTTTTAAGCCCAGCTTTAAGACCAATTCAAATAACCTATGATTTAAAAAGTTTTTGGGAAAATTCATATTATGAAGTTAAAAAAGAATTAAGCGGAAAGTATAAAAAACACTATTGGCCTGAAAATCCCTTTAAAGCTCTTGCTACAAATAAAACTAAGAAAGCCATGAAAAATTTTTAAAACTATTATTTTATTTTCTTTTTATTGTCTTTAGATAAAATTACTTGACTAAATAGTCAATAACAATAAAAGGAAATAATATGAAAGAAATTCAGAAAATAGCAGAAGATACTAATTATACAGCAATCAATTTAGGTGATTTAGATGAACTAATGGAATACTCTTTAATTCATCCTGTGAATAAACAAGAAATAGAAGGTAAAGTATTTTTAAAAGATGCTACTAAATCTACAGGTTCTGAAATCTCTTTTAACTCCCTTCCTCCTTTGACAGAACAAACTTATTTTCATATTCATAGAAAAAATGAAGAAACATATATTATTTTAAAAGGTTTTGGTTTTTTTCAAGTAGATGGAAAATGTTTTGAGATAAAAGAGGGTAGTGTAATACGTGTTGCTCCTAAGGGCATAAGAGGTATACGTAACGACTCAAAAGAAAAAATGATATACATGGTAGTTCAATCTAAAGAAAACTCTTTAGAGGAGTATACAACAGGTGATGGAGAGAGAGTTCCTTTTGAACCAAAATGGTAATAATAAGTGAAAAAAAGTATTAAAGCTTTATTAAAGTGAATTAAATTTATTATGTCAACAAAATATAAAAAATCCTAGGAAAATTGAATGAAAAATATTTTACTTATTAGTTTTATCGCGGTTGCAATTGCATATATGTTTGTAATATTATTTGATAAATATAATTCTATAAAAGCTATTTCTGTTAAAAATAATAAAACAATTCAACAAAAAACTAAATAGATTTTTTGTGTATTGCCCTGACATAGTTTATATTAAAGGAAACCCTTCTTCAGGTACTTTTCTTCAACATAAAGAAATTAATAATGAGATTATAGAAATAATCAAATCATATTCTTATGCAATAATAGACTCAGAAGGCAAAAATCTTTCTAATAAAAAAATCCCCAAAGCAAAGGTATATATAGGCTTTTCAAGAGGTTCAAGGTATTTAAATAAACTTGATCCTTCTTCTTTAAAAATATCAATTGCTGGAATATCAGGTTCAAAAGTTTATCTTTTCAAAAATAACGCTGATAATATATTATTAGGAGATATTTCTGAAGCCTCATTAAAGGCACATTTTATAATTATAAATGAAGATAAACTTAAAATTAAAGCACTAATAAAAGACTTTTTAGACTAAATTTTTTTGATTTAAGCAATACTTTTTATTACAACTGTAAAATCTAAATCAGAACCTGCTAAGGGATGATTATAATCAATTGTTACATCCTCTTTTGTAACATCAGTTACGGTTGCTTTAAAGATTTCTCCATTTTGCCCATCTGCTTCTAAAATCATTCCGATTTCTAAATCAATATCTTCAAAATCTTTGATTGGCAATGTCTCACTAAGCTCTTCATTATATTCTCCATAAGCTTCTATTGAAGGCACGTTTACCTCTCTTCTTTCTCCTTCTTTCATATCAGAGATTCTTTTCTCTAATCCTGAAATTAATTCTCCACTTCCATATTTAAATGCTATTGGATTTTCTTCTAAATTACTTTCTATAATTTCATCATTTATTCTTAATTCAAAATTCATAGTTACTAGTTGATTTTCATTCATTGACATTCTTTACCTTTTTTATTTAATATTTTACTATATCTAAAATTGTTTATATGAGAATAAAAGAGTCTCTCTTAAAGTAATATACAAACTTTTTTTTATTAAAATACTATATGTTTTATAAAAAATTATTTGGAATTATTTTTATATTTATATTTTTAGTTAATTATTCTTTTGCTTCATACAAAGAAGTTGGTATTGGAAAGATTGATGATTATTATAAATCTAAAATAAGTAAAGATGAATTGATAAATATAATCAATGAAATAGAGTATAAATTAGAATCACAATTAGATACAAATATCTTTGATTATAATGAAAGTAAAAATAATATTAATATCATATATCTTCCTCCTTCAATATTAGAAAAACGCATAAAAAAACAAGTTTGGAAAATAAAAAAGGAACAAAATAAACTTAAAAAGCTAGAAGATTATTTTCTAAAAAATGATAAAAAAATTGAAAAAGAAAAAGTTAAATTTGAGAAAAAAAATAGCTTGCATAATCAAGAAATCAAAAAGTTTAACACTTATGTAAAAAATATAAATCAAAAAAAGAGCCTCTCTTCTAGTGAATATGAAAAAGAAAAAGCATATATAGAAAAAGAAAAAAATAGAATAACTAAAGAAACAAAAATCTTAAAAAGCCAAAGAAAAATTATAAAAAGGCTTGTAAATAACTATAATCAAAAACTTCTTATACACAATAATTTGGTTAAAAAATTTAATAGTTTAAATATTGAACTTGAAAGAATGAATAGAAGTTTTAAAAAAATTAAAGGTAAAACTTTTGGTCAAAAAGAGACTAAATTGAAAACTTTTTATAAAGATGGCAAAAAGATTCAAGAAAAAAGTGTAATTAATAATATGAATAAAATAGAGATTTATGGCTTTGATAATTTATCTGAACTAAAAACTATCCTAGCCCATGAAATCATGCATTTAGTAGGTATTCCTCATATAAATAAGGAAAATTCTTTGATGCATCCAATTTTGCAAAAGCAACAATTAGAAAATATAAATCTAACTTATGATGATATAATAAACTTTAAAAAACATTTTTAATAAAATTGATAGATTTTCTAATATCTTTTTTATAAGAATTTCTATACAATCCCAATATTATAAATAAGGTACATCTATGGCAGAATTAAATAATTCAAGTGTAAACACTAAAAAAAGCGATAAAATTGTTGCAAGAATTAAGGCAACTAAAAATGCAGGAGAAAAATCTTTTTCTCAATCTGAAAACAATACTAAGCAAGTTGTTAATGCTAGAAAAGCATTAAATAAAGAGTTAGGCAAAGCTAAAGCTAAAAAGAAAGCAAAAATGGCAAAAGCTTCAAGAAAGAAAAATAAATAAGATAGTTTTTAGCAAAAAGAGAATTTTATATTCTCCAATGCTTTAATTTTTTATTATCTATACTTTTCTTTATAAGCTCACATAGTTCAGGAAAAAAAATCATAAAATCTTTTTCTAAATTTTCTATATTTTTTTCAACAGCTTGAATATAACTACTTACAGTATCTCTTGATGCTAATTTATCTGATAATCTTTTATCAAACTTTTCAAATGCTTTTTTTAAGTGTTCTACACTTTGGTATTTGTTTAAGATATTATATTTAATAAGTCGATTTACAGATTCTTTTGCATTTTCTGGTAAAAAATCTAATCTTTTATTTGCTTGATTATAAAAATCTTGTGTAAATTCTTCAAAAGGAATAAGACAAAAAGTATCCCAATTTTTTGTTAGAAAATAGTCATAGGTAATATCTATTACTATAGATTTTAATAAACCTTTTTCTCGTAATCTTCCTTTACTTTTTAATACAATAGGATGGGAATCTGTAAAAGAATCTATATTTTTATGAGTTTCTAAGCCATTTTTTAAATGTACTGAAGCTTCTTTCCATGCTCTTCCTTTTAAAGAATCAGCAAGATAATTTCCAATTTGGAAATCTATATTTTGTTCTGATAAAAAGACATGGGCTAACCAGTTCATTATATATCCTAATTAATTTATAAAAATCAAATCTGGTAATCTGGTGTATTATCTTTCCATTCAAAGATAAAACACATAGGAAGCTTACTTTTTTTATTTAAAATAAGCGCTGTTATAGTTGCAGAGATAAAAATACTAAGAATAGCAATAGCAGAAGCAAAAGCCAAAGTTGAAAGACCTGTTAATCCTTGTCCAACTGTACAACCTATAGATAGCATTCCACCTGAACCCATTAAAGCCCCACCAATCATATTGTTTTTTACTCTATTTTCACCACCAGCTGCTGTACAACCAAAGCTATATTTTCTATTTATCTTTGACATTAAAAATGCACCTACTAAGATTCCACATACTAATGAGATTGAGAAAGTTAATTCATTTATTTCATATAACATAAATAATTCTACAGATTTAGCAGTAGGATTTACGAAAGTAATACCTGAAAGATTGATTATTCTTTCCATACTCTCTTCTCCTAAAACCCCAGTAATTCCCCAAGCAAAAGCAATTAACAAACCAATTAAAGCGCCATCTATTAAGCTTGGGATTCGATTTACTTTTTTAACTATGAAAGCTAATAATAAAAGTAAAATACCAACTACAATATAAAGATTCATGCTTATATTTCCTATAATACCTGACCATTCTACTAAAGTAGGATTTGCTATTAGTGGTGAAAAGAAATTTGAAAGTAAACCTTTTGTTGTTGCATAAGCAAAAATACCAATAAAAACTAAACTTATTAGTGAGTTAACATCACCTTGTGCAAATTTAATTAAATGTCTATTACTACAACCATCTGAAATCATCATTCCCACACCAAACATTAACCCACCTAAGATAATTGTAAAATAGTTTATATTTTCTCGGTAATAAGTTGTTTGAGTTAAATCAAGTTCAAAATATGAAGATACAAGTGTAGTTGAGATAATAGCAACTATCATAGCTGTTATAACTGATGAACCTCTCATTGTAGATTTTGTTAAGATATAATCTTTGATTGAACCACTAAAACAAAACTGCTTTTTTTGCGCAATCATTCCAAAGCTAATACCTAATACAAAACCTAAAATATTGATAATTTCATATATCTCAAAATAGTCCATTTTAATTCCTAGTAAATTAATGTAGTATAAATTAATAAAATTATATTGAGTAAACAATAAATATAAACTACTACAATATTGTTAGTTTATTGCTTTAAGTTTAAATATAACAAAGTAAATAAGTTGTGATTAAATTATACTTCTTGATTTTCACTTTTCATATCAAGTAAGGCATCCATAATCTCATCTGCATCTTCATTTGTAAGTATTTTTTTATCTATATCAACTAAAACATCATCGAAATATTTTTGAACATCTCTTAAATATTTTAATTCTTCTTTTAAATCTTGATTATTTTTATTTTTCTTAACTTTTGATACAAGATCTTCAATTGATTCTTCAAGCTCAATCATAATATCTTCTTTTAAAAGTTTTTCTAGTTCTTCTACTTTTGTCATAATATGTCCTAATTTTTTTTGAAATTATAACCAAAAATAATTAAAGACAATTTTGCTTTACTAAAAAAAGCTTTTAAGATACTATTTGAATTATTAAAAAAGGTTAATTTATGAGCAGTATAAATAAAATATTTACCAAAATATTCACAAATGAAAATCTACCTTTCATAGAACTTCGATATTCAAACTCTAACAAGCATTATAAAAAACACTTTCATAGTACTTTTTCTCTAGGAATAAATAAAGAGGGAATAAGTGTTTATACAAACAATGAGAAAAACTATATCTTAGATAAAAATATGTTAAGTATCATAAACCCTAATGCTGTTCACTCTTGTAATTCTTGTAGCGATATTTTAAACAAGTATTATATGATGTATCTTAATCCTATTTGGTGTATGAATATCCAAAAACTTATTGATAATAAAATAGATACTTTTGTACCAATACCTTCTGATTTATTAGAAAATGAATCTTTTTATAATAACTTTATCTCTTTATGTGAATACTTGTTTTTAGATTATACTTACCAAGAAAAGCAGAATGAATTAATAAACTTTTTTATAGAGTTCTTTTCTATTTATTTGCAAGAAGACAAAGAAGTTTTATTAGATGAAAGATTTGAAGAGATAATCTCTTATTTAAAAGAGAATTATAAAGAAAATATCTCTTTAGAAGATTTAGCTTCAAAATTTGAATTAAACACTTTTTATATTATTAGACTTTTCAAAAATCAAATAAATATGACACCTCATTCTTATTTATTAAATTTAAAGATAAATAAATCAAAAGAGTTATTAAAAAAAGGTAATTCAATTGTTGATACCGCCTTAGAATGCGGTTTTTTTGATCAAAGTCATTTTCATAGAAATTTCTTAAAAATAGTTGCAACTACACCAAAAGAGTATAGACTCAATTTTGTACAATAACTTTTTTTCATAATCTTCTACACTTCCTAAAATATCTAATTATTAGGAAACTTTATGACTTTTGCTATTCTTCTTTCTATGTTATCTTTATCTTTTGTTATGTCAATTTCTCCTGGACCTATAAATATCATGATTATTTCATCAGGTATAAATTATGGTTTTAAAAAGACCTTTGCTTTTATCTCCGGAGCTACTATTGGCTTTACTTTACTTTTGGTTTTAATTGCATTTGGTTTTCAAAACTTTCTAGTATCAAGTCCTAATTTTCTTTTGTCTATAGAGCTTATTGGTTCTTTATTTATTATTTACATGGGCTATAAAATAGCAAGTTCAAGCTCTCCTATAAATAAAAAAATGCACGAAGAAAAAACACTCAAATTTTATGAAGGCTTTTTATTACAATGGCTAAATCCCAAAGCTTGGTTAGCTTGTATAGCTGGGGTTTCTTTATTTGCAAATAATAAAACAAATCTTATTGTTTTTATAATTATATATTTTATAGTGTGTTATTTGTGCTTGTCTTTTTGGGGAGTATTAGGACAAAAAACTACAATATTTTTAAATACAAAATTTAGGCTAAAAGTATTTAATATGACGATGGGATTTATACTTATTTTTGCAGCCTTATCTTTGATTATTATAAATATCTTTTCATAAATTTTCTTATATTTCCTACTTTGTAGGAATATGAATTGAGGGAACTTTTGGGTTTTTAGTATGAATAATAGTTGAAATTGCACTGGCACTTTGTAGTTTTTTTGATGGCTCATCATCATAGTGAACTTGGGAAACATTTACAAAGACTAAACAATTTTTATATATTATGTAAAATTAGTTAAAAAAGGAAGAATATGAAAAAAATGTTTGTTGCAAGTGTTATGTTTACTTTAGCTATGTCAAGTATGGCTTCAGGTATTGTTAACGTATCTAGTGATTTTTCTGTAAAAGAGACTTCAGAGCGTTTAGAAACTATCTTAAAGAAAAAAGGAATGAAAATATTTAATCATATAAATCATTCAGCAGGTGCAAAAAGTGTAGGAATTGATCTTCGAGACACAGAGCTTATAATTTTTGGAAATCCAAAAGTAGGAAGTCCTTTAATGAAATGTCAACAAACAGTTGCTCTTGATTTACCTCAAAAAGCTCTTATCTGGAAAGATGATATGAAAAAAGTATGGATATCTTATAATGATCCAAAATATCTTGTACAAAGACATAAGCTAAAAGGTTGTGAAAAAGTTTTAGGAAAAGTAGAAAAAGCCTTAGCTGGTATTACGAAAGCTGCGGCAACAAAATAACTAGAGTTTAAACTCTAGTTATTTTGTTTTAGAATATTATATTAAACATTATTCAGGAAATATAAATGGATCTCAAAAAACTTAAAATCACAAAAATGCTTGATGATGATAAATAGAAATATAATAAGTATCTAAGAATTAGAGATTAAAGCTTCAAGTCCTAAATTCTTTGTAATTTTAAACTTTGACTTGATGATTTAAAACAGTAGTAGGAACTGTATTTCCACTTGCTTGCATTTTTAAAGATTCTGGATATTCTTTATAGTGATTTCTAACTGTTTGGGCTAATTTTATTTTGCTTATGTCATTGATTTCGCCTTCACTATTTATATCTTCAACTATTTTTTCCACAAGAATATTTTGTGGGTATTCTAAATTTTTAGCCCAAGATAGAAGTAACTTTTTATTTACAAACTTTGGAAGTGAAGCCATAATTCCTAAATCATTTTGATTATGAATTAAAAGCCCTGAAGTTGTTCCTCTATCTAAAGTTAATACTTGAAATAAATATAAAGTATGATAATCAAGCTGTTGGGTAATATCATGAATACTAAAGCAAGTTCTTTTTTTGTAAGCATTTGTAATGATGTCTATGTATGCATCTATAATTATATTTCCAAAATTTTGAGCAAATTCAAAATCTTTTTCTTTTTCTTCTGTATTATAATTTTCTAAATAAAAATGAGAAACACCCCTATGTTTTTTAAGTGCTGGTATATAAAAGTATTTATCTCCTTGTTTTATTCCTTCATCAAAACACTCTTTAGAACTCTTTTTTGATGCTTTTTTAAGGGCTTGAATAAAAAATTCTTTATCTCCATTATTCTCCAAACTTGGGTTTAAATCAGCCATAATTCTCCAATAAGAGCTATCATCACGAAGTTTTGTTAGGCTAATATGAATATGAATTGAGGGAACTTTTGGGTTTTTAGGATGAATAATAGTTGAAATTGCACTAGCACTTTGTAGTTTTTTTGATGGCTCATCATCATAATGAACTTGGGAAACATTTACACTTGCTGTATTAAAAAGTTTATTATCCTGTGATTCAAATCTACTTCCTCCACCATGCTTTCCTTCATCTCTAGCCCAAATAACTTCTTGAAAATCTTTATGTGCTCCAAGGGTGAAACTGAGTTCATTTAATTTATCAACAAATCTTTTTTGCAATTTTTTTACTAAAGCCAAGGCTTCTTGTGCCTCTTCTGATTTTGCCATTGTAATCTGTGCCATAGTTGCGATACTTTCAGTATTCATTAAAACCCCAATTTTTGACAAATTCTAGCTAAGGCTTATAAAAGTTAAATTAATTTTTCAAGACAGTTTTTTTATAAAAGAAAATTGTATAATAAGAAAAAGTACATGGAATAAAGATGATTGAATTTATAAAACGACTACCAAAAGCAGAATTACATTTGCATATAGAAGGCTCTTTTGAACCTGAATTAATGTTTAAATTAGCACAGAAAAATAAGATAGAAATTCCTTATAAAACCGTAGAAGAACTGAAAAAAGCTTACAACTTTTCAAATCTTCAAAGCTTTTTAGATATTTATTATGCAGGGGCAAAGGTTCTTAGAACAGAAGAAGATTTTTATTTATTAACCCAAGCTTATATTTTAAAATGTGTAGAAAATAATATTATTCATACAGAAATATTTTTTGACCCACAAAGTCATACTTCACGAGGAATAGAGTTTAAAACCGTACTAAGTGGAATCAAAAAAGGCTTAGATGAAGCAAAAGAAAAATATGGAATAAGCTCAAATATAATCATGTGTTTTTTAAGACATTTATCACAAGCAGATGCTTTTGAAACTTTAAAACAATCTTTGCCTTACAAAGACTCTATTATAGGAGTTGGACTTGATTCTTCGGAGCTTGGAAATCCTCCTTCAAAGTTTGAAGAAGTTTTTAAAGAAGCCAAAAAAGAAGGTTTTAAATTAGTAGCTCATGCAGGTGAAGAAGCAGACGTTTCTTATCTTTTTGAAGCTTTAGATTTATTAGATATTCAAAGAATAGATCATGGCGTTCAAGCTATAAATTCAAAAGAATTAATGCAAAGATTAAAAGAAGAACAAATCCCGCTTACTCTTTGTCCAAATTCAAATATAGAGTTAAAAGTTTTTAAAAACTACAAAGAACATAATCTAAAAAAACTTTTAGATTATGGTTTAAATGTATGTATTAACTCCGACGACCCTGCTTATTTCAAAGGTTATTTAAATCAAAACTTTATTAATGTATTTGAAAATTTAGATTTAAGTAAAGAAGATATTATTAAGCTTGTAAAGAATTCATTTAATTCCTCTTTTATTAGTGATAAGCTAAAAGAAAAATATATAAAAGAAGTGGATAGAATAGCAAAATCTTAAAAAATATTTGAGGAAATGATATGCAAGAAATTATAAATTATATAAAAATAAATGATAATATTTCAAGCTCAGGACAACCAACAAAAGAGCAATTTGAAGAAATTGCGAAAGATAATTATGAAATAATAATCAATCTTTCCTCAGATAATAGTGAAAATAAACTAGAGAATGAAGATGAAATTCTTTCAAAACTAGGGCTTATTTATATTCATCTTCCTGTTGATTTTTTAAGTCCTACAAAAAAAAATCTAAAAGATTTTATTGATATTCTTTCTTTTTTTTCCGAAAAAAAAGTTTGGGTTCATTGTATTATGAATTATAGAGTTTCTGCTTTTATGTACGTTTATCATAAATACATACTAAAGACTCCTTTTGAGAATATAAACTTAGAAGTTTTTGAAAAGTGGTCACCAGATGAAAAATGGCAAGAAATCATGAAAACCTCTTTAGATGAACTAAGATAACAAATTTCTTGAAGCCTTCTTTAAAAGCTTCTTCATCTTATTTTTGCTACTATGAGAAAAATATTAAGCAATAAATTATTACTGGATAGAATTTGAAAATAGAAACAAAAGTTGCAAAATTTAACGAACCTTTATATTTAGAAAGTGGTAGGATTCTTGAAGAATTTGAACTTATTTATGAAACTTATGGGGAACTAAATGAAGAGAAATCAAATGTAATCGTAGTTTGCCATGCCTTAGCAGGTTCTCATCATGCAGCAGGGCGCTATGCAGATGAAGCAAAGCCTGGTTGGTGGGATAAATTAATTGGCGATGGAAAAGCAATTGATACACAGAAATATTTTGTAATTTGTTCAAATAATTTAGGAAGTACTTATGGCTCTACAAATCCTCTTAGTATTGATCCCTCTTCAAAAAAAGAATATAGATTAAAATTTCCAATTTTAACTATTTCAGATATTGTAAAAGCACAAATGAGACTTTACAAATCCCTAGGAATCACAAATGCAAAAGCAATAGTAGGCGGTTCAATGGGTGGAATGCAAGCCTTATGTTATGCAATTGAATTCCCAGATTTTGCAGAGCATATTTTTGCCCTTGCAACAACTGCATACACAAGACCTTGGGCAATTGCTTTTAATAAAATCGCAATAGAATCAATCCGACATGACCCTTTATTTAAAGATGGTTTTTATAAAAAAGATGATTTACAAGCAAAAGGTTTAGCAGGTCTTGCCATTGGAAGAATGGCGGGATTAATTGGATATTTAAGTCCAAATGTTTTTAATGAAAAATTTGGAAGAGAGTATTCAAGAACAGATGGTTTATATGAACTTTTTGGACGATTTGAAGTTGAGAGGTATTTAGAATACAATGCCTACTCTTTTCCAAAAAACTTTGACCCTCTTTCATATCTTTATATTTGTAAAACTATGAATATTTTTGATGCAGGAAGAAATAAAGATAAATTGGAAGATTCTTTTGATAAAGTAAAGACGAATCTCCACTTAATCTCTTTTTCTGATGATATGTTATTTTTCCCTGATGAGATGGAAGAGATTAGAGATATTATGATTAAACTTGGACGTGAAAAACAAGTTACTTATAAAATGGTAGAAAGCCAATCAGGACATGATTCCTTTTTGGTAGAAGTAGAAAAATTTGACAAATATATAGTTGATTTATTAGAAGGAAAAAAATGAGTAAAGAAAAAAAAGAAGAGTTAAGTTTTGAACTTAAAATAGAAAAAGCAAAAGAGTTATTAGAAAAACTTTCAAAACCAGATATTACACTTAGTGATTCTTTAGATGTTTATAAAACAGGAATCAAAGAATTAGAAGAAGCAGAAAAGCTTTTAGATGAAGCAAAACAAATATTTATAGTTCAAGACAAACAAGACAACAACGAACCATTTTAAAAGTAAAATAATATTCTAAATAATCAAGGAACTATAAACAACTATGGGTGAAGAAAACAAAAAAAGATTAGAACAACAGTTATGGAATATTGCAAATACCCTAAGAGGTAAGATGGATGCAGATGAGTTTAGGGATTATATCCTTGGCTTTATTTTTTATAAATATCTATCTGAAAAGATGGAAACATATGCAAACGAACTTTTAGAAGAAGATAAACTAATCTACACAAAACTAGATGAAAAAAAAGACCTAGAGTATCTTGAAGCTATCAAAGAAGATGCGTTAGAACAACTTGGATACTTTCTCAAACCTACTGAGCTTTTTTCTGCACTTGCACAAAGAGGAAATGGAGATACTAATAACTTCATACTTGAAGACTTGACTGCGATTTTAAGAAATATTGAGTCTTCAACTATGGGGCATGAGAGTGAAGATGATTTTGAAGATTTGTTTTCTGATATTGATTTAACTTCAAAAAAACTAGGACGTAGTGAAGAGCAAAAAAATACTCTAATAGCTAAAGTTTTAGCCCACCTAGATAATATAAACTTTGAACTAAAAAACCACGACAGAGATGTTTTAGGTGATGCTTATGAGTATTTAATAGCACAGTTTGCTTCAAATGCTGGTAAAAAAGCAGGGGAGTTTTATACACCTCAAGCAGTCTCAAAGATACTTGCTAAAATAGTAACTTCTGGAAAAACAAAACTAAAATCAGTATATGACCCAACTTGTGGTTCAGGCTCACTTTTGCTTCGTGTAGCAAAAGAAGTTAAAGATGTATCAAACTTCTATGGACAAGAGTTAAACAGAACTACTTTTAACCTTGCAAGAATGAATATGATAATGCATGATGTTCATTATAGAAAGTTTGATTTAAAACAAGAAGATACTTTAGAACATCCTCAACATGAGGGACTAAAGTTTGAAGCCATAGTTGCCAATCCCCCATTTTCTGCTCAATGGTCAGGAAAAACACTTCACCTAAGTGATGATAGATTTTCTCAATACGGAAAACTCGCACCCAAAACAAAAGCAGATTTTGCTTTTGTGCAACATATGATTCATCATCTTCATGATGCTGGAACGATGGCTGTAGTTCTTCCTCATGGAGTGCTTTTCAGGGGAAGTTCAGAAGGACATATAAGACAATACTTGATTGAAGATAAAAACTATCTTGATGCAGTTATAGGACTACCTGCAAATATCTTTTATGGAACTAGCATACCTACTTGTATAATGGTTTTTAAAAAATGCCGTGAAGATAGTGACGATGTACTTTTTATAGATAGCTCAAAACATTTTGAAAAAGTAAAAAATCAAAATGTCTTAAGAGACAATGATATAAAAAAACTAGTAGATACTTTTAGAAATAGAACAGTAGAAGATAAATACTCTTATAAAGCTACTTTAGCAGAGATAAAAGAGAACGACTACAATCTAAATATCCCAAGATATGTAGATACTTTTGAAGAAGAAGAGCAGATTGATTTGGATGTGGTATCAAAAGAGTTAAAAGCACTTGATAAAGAAATACTTAAAAATGATAAAGTTATCGCTTCTTTTTGTAGTGAACTTAATATTAAAATGCCATTTTAATGGGTGATAAATTGAAAATGCCTACACTTCGGTTTAAAGAGTTTAGTGGTGAGTGGGAAGAAAAAGGTATAGGTCAAGTTCTTAAAATTGGAAGTGGAAAAGATTATAAACATTTAGAAAATGGAGATATCCCTGTTTATGGAACAGGTGGACTTATGCGATTTGTAAATGATTATCTTTATGATGGTGAAAGTGTTTGTATTGGACGAAAAGGTACAATTGATAAACCATTATTATTATATGGTAAATTTTGGACTGTTGATACTCTTTTTTATACACACTCATTTAAAGATTCTATCCCAAAATTTTTATTTTCAATCTTTCAAAAAATAAATTGGAAATTATATAATGAAGCATCAGGAGTTCCAAGTCTTTCTAAAAGTACTATTGAAAAAATAAAAATAAATCTACCACAAAAACAAGAGCAAGAAAAAATCGCCTCTTTTCTAAGTTCCATTGATAAAAAGATTGAACAATTATCAAAAAAAGATGAGTTGTTGCAGTCTTATAAAAAAGGTGCAATGCAAAAGATATTTTCTCAAGAGATTAGATTTAAAGCTGATGATGGAAGTGATTATTCTGATTGGAAAATTGAGAAACTAGGAAAATATATCGATTTATTCTCGGGATTTGCTTTTAAAGGAAATGATATTTCTGATGAAGCAGAAGGGATACCATTGTTAAGAGGGATCAATATTACTGAAGGGAAAATTAGACACTCAAAAGAGATTGATAGATTTTATAATGGTAAATTGGATAAATTAGAAAAATATTTTGTAAGAGAAAATGATTTAGTTATTAGTATGGATGGTTCAAAAGTAGGTAAAAATGTAGCTCTAATTACAAAAGAAGATAATAATACTTTATTAGTTCAAAGGGTTGCAAGAATAAGAGCGAATGAGTATAGTAACATAAACTTTATTTATCAAATTATTTGGTCTAAATATTTTATAAGATATGTGGATATGGTTAATACAAGTTCTGGAATTCCCCATATTAGTTCTCAACAAATAAAAGATTTTAATTTTCAATTCCCAAATAAAAGAGAACAAATAAAAATAGCAAACTTTTTATCCTCTATCGATACAAAAATATCACAAAATAAAAAAGCCCTAGAAGAAACAAAAAAGTTCAAAAAAGCACTTTTACAGCAAATGTTTGTGTAGATATGGTAAAATTATTTAAAGGAATACTATGCGTAAAAATTCTATAAATAAACAATCTATTAAAGATACAATAAAAGTATCACAAGCTATTGAAGGTTATAATTCATCTACAAGTGAATCAATAAAAAAAGCTAAAGAATTAATGAAAAAATATGAAATCAAAGTATCAACTAAAAGATAATTAAATTATAGATGATAAAAATTTACACATATAATAACTATATGGGTAAAATATCTAAAAAATTACCCATATTAGAAAATGAGTGTAAAATTGTTCAAAAGTACATATCACCTAATAAAGAATTAGAGAGAGTTTAATGACTACCCAAAGTGAAGCAATACTAGAAGAAAAACTTATCAAACAACTTGTATCTTCAAAATACGAAAGAGTAGATATAAAAGATGATAAAGTTTTAGAAGAAAATCTTAAATCTCAACTAGAAAAACATAATAAAACTACCATAAGTGACAGTGAATTTAAAAAGATACTAAATCACCTAAATGGTGGGAATGTATTTGAAAAATCAAAAAAACTAAGAGACAAATACGTACTTCAAAGAGACGATGGAACAACATCATATATTGAGTTTTTAGACTCTGAACACTGGTGTCAAAACCTTTTTCAAGTAACAAATCAAATTAGTGTAAATGGAACATATAAAAACAGATACGATGTAACTATTTTAATCAATGGTTTCCCCCTAGTTCAAATTGAGCTAAAAAGAAGAGGCTTAGAGCTAAAAGAAGCCTTTAATCAAATTAATCGTTATCAAAAGCACTCTTATGGTTCAAACAGTGCACTTTTTCACTACATCCAAATCTTTGTTATAAGCAATGGCGTAAATACAAAGTATTATGCCAACAACAAAAAACAAAGTTTCAAACAAACCTTTTTTTGGGCAGATAAAGAAAACAAAAATATCACAAACCTTGAAGAGTTTACAGACACATTTTTAGAGCGATGTCATATCTCAAAGATGATATGTAAGTATATTGTTTTAGCCGAAGTTGATAAAAACCTTATGGTTCTTAGACCTTATCAGTTTTATGCCGTTGAAGCTATTATTGAGCAAGTAAATACTTCAAAAAGAAATGGCTATATTTGGCATACAACAGGAAGTGGTAAAACTCTAACTTCCTTTAAAACTGCCCAAATACTTATGAAACTTCCAAAAGTAGCTAAAGTAGTTTTTGTAGTAGATAGAAAAGATTTAGACTTTCAAACTACAAGAGAGTTTAACTCTTTTAGTGATGGAAGTGTAGATGGTACTGATAATACAAAAGCTTTAGTAAAACAGTTTGGCGATGATACCAAACTAATAGTAACAACAATACAAAAACTAAATACTGCAATAAACAAAAAACAGTACCTAGAAAAGATGGAAAAACAAAAAGATAAACATATTGTATTTATCTTTGATGAGTGCCATAGAAGTCAGTTTGGACAAACACACTTAAGTATAAATAAATTTTTTGCAAACAATCAAATGATAGGTTTCACAGGAACTCCAATCTTTAAAGAAAATGCTATGGGAAATAAGCTTGGAAAAAGAAGCACAGCAGACCTTTTTAATGATAGACTTCACAGATATGTAATAACAGATGCGATAAATGATGAAAATGTCTTGAAGTTCTCAGTTGAGTATATAGGAAGATACAAAGAAAAAGAGGGAAGTGCTACAAATATCGATATAGAAGTAGAAGATATAGATAGACAAGAGCTTTTAGAAAGTGATGATAGGGTAGAAAAGATAGTTGAATATATCTTAGCAAATCACGGAAGAAAAACTCATAGCAGAGATTTTACAGCAATGATGACAGTAAGTAGTGTAGAAATGCTTATGAAATATTATGAAACTTTTAGAAGTAAAGAACATAATCTAAAAATAGCAACAATCTTTTCATATAGTGCAAATGAAGATGATAAAGATGCTAATGGTTTATACGAATCCGATGGCGCACATATTGATGAGGAACATATCAATAAACATAGCCGTGAAAAACTTGATGAGTATATAGGCGATTATAATAAAATGTTTGGCACAAAATACAGCACAAAAAATAGTAAAACTTTTTATAACTATTATAATGAAATATCAAAAAGAGTAAAAAAAGGCGAAGTTGATTTACTTCTAGTTGTAAATATGTTTTTAACAGGATTTGATAGTAAAAAACTAAATACTTTATATGTGGATAAAAACCTAAAATACCACGGACTTATACAAGCTTTTTCACGAACAAATAGAATACTTGATGAAAGAAAATCTCAAGGGAATATTGTTTGCTTTAGAAATATCAAAAAAGCTACAGATGAAGCTATTGCACTTTTTTCAAAACTAGAGGAAAAAGATGTGATACTTATGCAACCTTACGAAGAGTATGTTATAAAGTTTAATGAAGCTTTTATCCATCTTATTAAAATAGCACCAAGTGTGAGTAGTGTTGATAGTTTGATAAGTGAAGATGATAAGTTGGAGTTTATCAAAGCCTTTAGAGAGCTTCTAAGAATAAAAAATATCTTAGAAGGTTTTAGTGATTTTAAATGGTCTGATTTATCTATTAGTGAGCAGGTGTTTGAAGATTATAAATCAAAATACCTTGATATGTATGAGAAAATAAAAAGTGAAAAAAATCAAGGGGCTGAAAAAGTATCTATACTTGAAGATGTAGATTTTGAGTTAGAGCTTATTCATAAAGATGAAATAAATGTAGCGTATATTTTAAAACTATTGGCTAAATATAAAGACTCTACCCCAGAAGAACAAAAACAACAAAAAGATAATATTTCAAATATTCTTTCAAATAATCCACAACTTAGAAGCAAAAAAGAGCTTATAGAAAAGTTTATCAATGAAAATTTATATGCAATAAATGAAGATGATATAGAAGATGAGTTTGATAAGTTTTGGGAAGAAGAAAAAAACAAAGCTTATAAAGAGTTATGTGATGATGAAAACTTAGATTGTAAAGAGGTTCGTAATGTGGTTGATAAATATATTTACGAGCAAAGAATACCTCTAAAAGATGAAGTTGTAAAAACCTTAAAAGTTAAACCAAAACTCTTAGAAAGAAAAAAGGTAGTACCAAGAGTATTAGACAAAATAGTGAATTTTGTTGAAAAATTCTATGATGATTTAGGAACACAAAGTGGTTTTACAAGTAATAACAGCTCAAGTAAAACCTGAGTATACTTAATATAATTTTTGATAAGAGTCATAGAATTTTAAATTAAATCTGCTATTATTATGCCTACAAATAATAAAAATAAACACTACTTATTAACTAAGGATTAAACATGAGTGAAATACATGAATTTTTTAACAGACAAATAAAACTTTGGGGTGAAGAAACACAAGATTCTCTTCAAAATAAAAAAGTAGCAATTATAGGAAGTGGTGGACTTGGTTGTTCTTTAGCTATTGCTCTTGGGGCTTCAGGTATTGGAGAGTTTGCTCTTGTTGATTTTGATGAGGTTGGTGTTCATAATATTCACAGACAAATTGGTTTTAAAGTGGGCGATGATGGAAAAGCTAAGTGTGAAGTTTTAAAAGAGTTAGTGGAAGCTAGATGTCCTTATACAAAAGTAACAGCTTATAACGAAAGCTTTCAAGATTTTGCAAAAAGAGGTTTAGAGTTTGATTTAGTAATTGATGGAACTGATAATCTTCCTACTCGTGCAGATATAAATGAATACTGTATATCAAACAATCAAGCTTGGATATATGGCTCAGTTGAAGAGTTTCACGGTCAAGTTTGTTTCTTTGAAAAGGCTTCTTATGAAGCAGTATTTCAAGTAAATGATAGAAAACCAAATGGAATTGCTTGTCCAATTGTTATGCACATAGCATCACTTCAAGCAAACTTAGCAATTAGATATCTTACTGGACTTCCTGTAAAAAAAGATATTTTGTACTATTTATCTTTTGATAGTGAAGGTGTTTTAGATACAAAAAGATTTAATCTTCCAACTTCATAAATAATAAAGAAGTATAATTTTTATACTTCTTTATGCCTTTTTACCTAACCGAATTTTAAGCACTTTATGGATATACTCTCCAAATTTATAAAAATATATGTGGGGAATTTTTATGCCAAAAAGAGAAGATATAAAATCTATTTTACTAATCGGTTCTGGACCTATTGTTATAGGACAAGCGTGTGAGTTTGATTATTCAGGAACTCAAGCAACTAAGACACTTAAAGAGTTAGGATATAGAGTTGTTTTAATTAATTCTAACCCAGCTACTATTATGACAGACCCTGAGTTTGCTGATAGAACTTATATTGAGCCAATCACTGAAGAAGTGGTTGCAAAAATAATCAAAAGAGAAAATATTGATGCTATTTTACCAACTATGGGTGGACAAACAGCGTTAAATGTTGCAACTTCAATGTACGATAAAGGAATGCTTGAAGGTATCCAATTTTTAGGAGCTCATCCTGATGCAATCAAAAAAGGTGAAGATAGACAACTTTTTAATGATGCAATGATAAAAATTGGTATGGATTTACCAAAAAGTGCAAATGCTTATACTGTAGAAGAAGCTATGAAAGTTGCTCGTGAAATTGGATTCCCTGTTATTTCAAGAGCCTCGTTTACCCTTGCAGGTGGAGGTTCTGGTGTTGCATATAATATGGAAGAGTTTAAAGAACTTGCAGAAGTTGGTATTGATGCTTCTCCAATCAACGAGATTGAGATTATGGAATCTATGCTTGGTTGGAAAGAATACGAAATGGAAGTTATTAGAGACAAAAAAGATAACTGTATTATCGTATGTTCTATTGAAAACTTTGACCCTATGGGTGTTCACACAGGAGATTCAACTACGATTGCCCCAGCTCTTACTTTAACAGATAAAGAGTACCAAAATATGAGAAACGCCTCTTTTGCAATCTTGCGAGAAATTGGTGTTGATACAGGTGGTTCAAATGTACAGTTCTCAATTTGTCCAAAAACAGGAAGAATGATTGTAATTGAAATGAATCCAAGAGTTTCAAGATCTTCAGCACTTGCTTCAAAAGCTACTGGTTACCCAATTGCAAAAGTTGCAACTTTATTAGCTGTAGGATTTACTTTAGATGAAATTGAAAATGATATTACAGGAACTACAGCTTCTTTTGAGCCAGTTATTGATTATATTGTTACAAAAATCCCTCGTTTTACTTTTGAAAAATTCCCTAAAGCAGATTCAACTTTAACAACTGGTATGAAATCTGTTGGTGAAGTTATGGCCATGGGTAGAACATTTAATGAATCAATTCAAAAAGCACTTTGTTCACTTGAAACAGGTCTTATAGGATTTGATTCTATTTCTACAGATTTAGAATTTATTAAAAAAGAGATTAGACGACCAAATTGTGATAGATTATTATATTTAATGGATGGTATGAGACAAGGTCTATCAAATGAAGAAATCTTTGAACTTTGCCAAGTTGATCCATGGTTTTTGACTAAATATAGAGAAATGTATAATATTGAAAAATCAATGGACGAGTCAATTTTAAGTGATGAAATTAAAATGAGACACGCAAAATCAAATGGTTTTTCAGATGCTATGATTGCAAGACTTATTTCTAAAACTGAAGAAGATGTATATAAGGCTAGAAAAACTTTAGAAGTGGATTTTGAATATAACGAAGTTGATACTTGTTCTGCTGAATTTAAAGCTTTAACTCCATATCTTTATTCAACTACAAATATAACAAAAACTCCACAAGTAAATAAAATTACAAATGATAAAAAAGTTATGATTATTGGTGGAGGGCCTAATAGAATTGGCCAAGGAATTGAGTTTGATTATTGTTGTGTTCATGCTTCATTTGCCTTAAATGAAATGGGAATTAAAACAATTATGTATAACTGTAATCCTGAAACTGTATCAACTGATTATGATACTTCAGATATTTTATACTTTGAACCAATTGATTTTGAACACGTAAGAAGTGTTATTGAAAAAGAGAAGCCAGATGGTGTTATTGTTCATTTTGGTGGACAAACTCCTCTTAAACTTGCAAATGCATTAACAAATGCAGGTGCAAAAATTATTGGTACTACAGCCGAAGTAATTGATTTAGCAGAAGATAGAAAAAAATTCTCTAAGTTTGTTGATGAAGTAGGATTATTACAACCTGAAAATGGAACAGCTGTTGAAGTAAACGAAGCGATTGTAATCGCAGAAAGAATTGGCTATCCAGTTTTAGTACGTCCTTCTTTTGTTCTTGGTGGTCGTGGTATGAGAATTGTATATTCAACTAAGGAATTAAAAAAATACATGGACGAAGCAGTTTCAGTTTCAAATGATGCACCTGTATTAATTGATAAATTCCTTGACAGAGCTATTGAGCTTGATGTTGATTGTATTAGTGATGGAAAAGAAGTTTATATTGGTGGAATTATGCAACATATTGAAGAAGCAGGTGTTCACTCAGGTGATTCAGCTTGTTCTTTACCACCTGTTTCAATTTCGCCTGAATTAATCAAAGAGTTAGAAACAAAAACAAAAGACATGGCATTAAGCCTTGGTGTTGTAGGACTTATGAATACTCAATATGCTATTCATAAAGGACAAATTTATTTAATTGAAGTAAATCCAAGAGCTTCAAGAACTGTTCCTTTTGTTTCAAAAGCAACTGGTATGCCATTAGCAAAAGTTGCAACTCGTGTTATGTGGGGTGAGAGTTTAAGATCTGCACTTGCAACATATAATGAAGATTTAATTTGGGAAGACAATGGGGTATTAAAACCAATTTTAAAAGACCATGTATCTGTAAAAGAAGCTGTGTTCCCATTTAATAAACTTTCAGGTTCTGACATGATATTAACTCCTGAAATGAAATCAACTGGTGAAGTAATGGGTATAGCTTCAAACTTTGGTGAAGCATATGCAAAAGCGCAAAGTGCAGCTAAAAATAGCTTACCAATAGAAGGAAAAGTATTTATTTCATTATGTGATTTAGATAAAGAATTTGCACCACAAATTGCTAAAGGCTTAATAGAAGAAGGTTTCTCTATAGTTGCAACGGGTGGAACACATAAAGCTATTAGTGATGCGGGAATTGAGTGTGAGAAAGTACTTAAAATTTCTGAGGGTCGTCCTAATATTACAGATGCAATCACAAATGGTGAAATTGCACTAGCTTTTAATACCTCTGATGGAAAAGAATCATCAAAAGATGATGGAAAAAATATTAGACGTGCGGTACTTAAAGAGAATATTCCTTATGGAACAACAGCTGCAACTGCATTAGCTTGTATTGAAGCTATGAAAGCTCTTAGAAAAAAAGATGGATTTGGTGTTAAATCAATTCAAGAATTTTTAAATGACTAATGCATAAAAATCTCGTATATTTAGTCCAAACTGATACAACAGTTGGTTTCTCATCATTAAATGATGAGAAACTATCTTTAATAAAGCAAAGAAATACTTCTCAAAAAATACTTCAAACAGTGGATTCTTTTGATACTTTAAAACAGATGACAAGAGTCCCTTTGACGTTTAGAAAAAAAATTAGAAATTCGAAAAAAACTACTTTTATCTATCCAAATAAAAACTCTTTTAGAGTTATTCCAAAAGATGATAATTTTTACCCTTTTATATCCAAATTTAATAATTTGTATTCAACTTCTGCAAATCTTACTTCTGAAAGTTTTGATATAGATTTTGCTTCAAAAAATAGTGATGTTATAGTTTATACAAAAGAAGATTTTAGTGAAAAAAGTGCCTCAAATATTTTTATACTTAGTAAAAATAAAATGAACAAAATAAGATAAAAGAAAGTATAATGAAGAATGTTTTTACAAAGAGAAAAAGAGCTAGAATCTTTAAATAATAGTTTTAATAAAGCAAACTCTTCAATTGATTTTATATTTGGAGCAAAAAATAGTGGTAAAACCACTTTACTTCATGAATATATAAAAGAAAAAGATAAAATCTATTTCTCAAATTATGAGATGATACCAACTCAATTCTTTACACAAATGGGCAATACCTTAAATAATTACTTCAATCAAGCAAATATATCAGGTAATCCTTTTAATTGCTTCTTAGACGTTCTAAAGCTTTTAGATAAGCAAATTATAGAGAAAAAACTTATTATTATTTTAGATGATTTTCAAAATATTTTAAAAGTAGATAAAAACACTTTACAAGATTTAATCAAATTTTGGAAAAAGAGTTTAAAGTATAAAAATATTCAAATTGTAGTCTCTTCTAGTATTTTGTTTAATGACTCTTATACTACTGATTTAGAACGAATTTCAAATGAAATAATTAAGCTTGAATATCTAAATTTTATTGCCATAAAAGATTTTTTCCCTGATATGAATAAATTAGACCAACTTTATATTTACTCTCTTTTAGGAACTACACCTTCAAATCTAAAATATTATAATGCAAAAATAGACTTTACTGAAAATATTTATAATCTTTTTTTATCTATAAATTCTTATCTTTTTGATTATGGAATAAAAGTTCTTAAAAGTGAAATAAGTGATATAGGAACCTATTCTTCGATTTTGCATTCAATTTCAAAAGGAAATATAAAAATAGGGGATATTGCAAACTCTTTAAATGTTAAGTCAACTTATTTGACAAGATATTTGCAAAAACTAATTGATATGATGATTATTAAAAAAAGTATACCAATTGGTGATAATGAAAAAGCTTCGAAATTTGGAAGATATGAGATAAAAGATAATGCTTTAAAATTTTGGTTTTCATATATATATCCAAATCTTACAGCTTTACAACTTGGGAATATAAAAGAAGTTAGTAAATTAATACAAGATGAATTTATTAGCAAAACTGTTTTTTTATCTTATAAAAAGTGTATAAAAGAAATTATTGATAATCAACAAAAAGAGATTTTTTCATATACTCCAACTGCTATTGGAGGTTGGTGGGATAATAACAATAATTCTATTGATTTAATTGCCCATGACAGGAAAACTGTAACCTTTGTGCAAATACTTTGGGAAGATAAAGATATGGCTAAAATCTCATACGGAAAATTAAAATCAGCTTCGGAGAAGTTTGATACCTCACTTAATAAGAAATATATTATTGTTACAAAGAATACTTTTTTTAATATGAAGTAAAAAATAATTTTAATTTTAACTCTATTTTTCTTTCCATAATACTTATCTAATATGTTGAGTAACATATCTTATATTTGATTCAAAATATATCGTAAAGAACTATTTATTAAGCTTGTTTAAAATAGTTATGTTCTTAAACATAACTATATGAAATATATAAATAGAATGAATCAAATTAAGACTTACTTTTAGGTATAATAATCATACTTAAGTATTATTATGAGGAAAGTATTATGGCAACGGATAGTAAATATATTAAATATCAAAACAAGACTGTTAAAATCATTGATAAACCTATAGAAGGTGAAAATGTTTCTGTATATGTAAGACCTGGGGATTTAGTAGATTTTAAAGTTCCTGGAATTGATTTTGAAGACTTAGATTACCAATTAGTTGGTGGAGATATTGTAATTGATATCCCAGGATATGGAACCTTTACTTTTGTATCTATGGCTTTAATGGGATTTAATGATACTCCTCCAAAATTTATTAGTAACTCAGGAAAACAATTCTCTTTAGGAGATATTTTATCTGAAGTTGAAGAAATCAATTCCTTGCCTATTGATTCTTTGGTTTCAAATGCTGAAGTTAATATTCCTGATAATACAGCTAAGCAGAATGAAGAAGGTGATGAAACACAAAATAATTCTGAATCTGCTCCTCAAGTAATAGTACAAGAAATTGAAATTGCGCCAGATGAAAACCCAGAAGAAGAGGAAGAGGAATCAGAATTTGATATACCTCCTGTTGAAGAAGTTATAGTAGAAGAAAATCCCTTTACAAGTAATGAAGAAGATGATAGTTCTAATTCAAGTTCTGAAGAAGCAGAAACTGAAGGGATAAAGCCTAGTCTTAAATTTGATATTAACATTGAACATCTTAAATTAGAGGATAATAGGGGAGAAGAAACTACCCTTACAGTAGAAGGTGGTGGTGGTACTAAATATGATAATATGTATCCAAACACCTCAATAGATGATAAATCATTACTTATAAAACAAACTGATGCTGAAGTTATTGATTATAGAGATATCACTAACCTTGATGCTAATAAAGTAGTAATAAATGCTGATGACTCTAGATATTTTGATGAAAATACAATTTCAAGAACAATATCTTTATCTCCAAACCAACCAATTGGCTTTGCAATTGATAGTATTACAATTTCAAGTGCAGATTTTCCTGATGATTTTTCAATCTTAGGTGGAACGAAAAATGGAAACTCGTGGACTTTGCAAAAAGATGACCCTGATACTCCTGCTGTTGAAGGATTTACTTTAGATTCTAGTGGAAAAATTCAGATAAAAATTTCAATAGATAAAAATCAAACTAAAAATTTTGAAATGAAAGTAGAAGCTACTACAAAATTTAGTATCGATAATATTTCGGAAGATGAAAGAGAAGGAGTGGAGACTCCTGCTGAAACATCACTTAGTTTTTTAAAAATCTATGGAATAAATGTTAAAAAAATTAATAACTTAAATGATCCAAATGAATATTTATATGAACAACTTTTAGATTCTGCAGGACAGCCTATTGAATCAGGTTTTGTAATTACAACTAATATTAATGATAATATTATTTATGGTTCAGAAACTATTGCAAATGAGATTAATGGTGGCTTGGCGAATGATACTGTTATTACAGGAAGTGCAAATGATACCATAACTACAAATGCTGGGAATGATATTATTACAGCAGGACTGGGTGATGATACTATTGATGGTGGAGAAGGAAATGATACTTTAAATTTCTCTTCAATAAATAATACAAATGGAATAGGCGTAGTTGCGGATCTTACTAATAGTTTAGTTACAGGAGATGGTACAGATATAGTTTCTAATATAGAAAATGTAATAGGAACACAAGGAAAGGATATTATCACAGGAGATGATAAGGTAAATATTCTTAAAGGTGAAAATGGAAATGATACTTTAAGAGGTATGTCTGGAGATGACACTATTGAAGGTGGCTCTGGAGATGATACTATTGAAGGTGGCTTAGGAAGTGATATCTTAAGAGGTGATTCTGGAAAAGATACTGTAAGTTATGAAAATGCAGCAGCTGGTGGAGTAACTGTTTCACTTGATAGTGGTGAGGGAATTGAAGGAAAAGGAATTGCTACAGGTTCTGATGGTACAGATGAATTATGGAATTTTGAAAATGTAAGAGGTTCTAATGATGATGATACTATTACAGGTAATGATGCAAGTAATACTCTAAAAGGTCTTGCCGGAGACGATCATATTTATTTAAGTGCGGGTAGAGATGTTATTGATGGTGGTACTAATGGGATTAATGGTGATACTATTGATGCCTCAAATTCAAGTGTAGCTCACACTATTAATCTTAGAGATGGACAAGTATTTGGAGATGGCTTCTCAACAGTTGAAAATATTGAAAATGTTATTGGTTCTGATGGGAAAGATACAATTACTGGTAATAATGATAAAAATACTTTACGAGGTGGAATAAGTGAAGACACTATAAAAGGTGAAGGCGGTGATGACTTTATTTATGGTGGAACACAAAATGATACTTTAAGTGGTGGTCAAGGAAATGATCTCTTAGATGGAGAAAGTGGTACTGGCGATTTCGCTGATTATTCTGATATTACAACAGGTGGAGTTACTATTGATTTGTCAATTTTAGACGGTATTAATAATACAGGAAATGCAGGAACTGATACTTTAAAAAATATTGAAAATCTTTTAGGTACAGCTTATGATGATAATCTCTCTGGAGATACAAATGATAATACTCTTTTAGGTGGAAGTGGAAATGATACTTTTATTGGAAATGGAAGTTCTGCAACTGGACATGACTTTATAGATGGTGGAAGTGGAACTGATGATCTTATAAGTTTTGAAAAAGTAGAAAATCAAGGAATAACTTTTGATTTAGGAATTTCTTCTGTCCAAGACACAGGTGCTGGAAGATTATCTGTAATTAATGTTGAAAACTTAAAAGGTAGTAAGTTCGATGATACACTTTATGGTTCTTCAAATGCCAATAAATTATATGGCTTTGATGGGGATGATATTTTAGATGGAAAAGAAGGTTCTGACTCATTGTATGGTGGAGAAGGAAATGATACTTTAAAAGGTGGAACTGGTAATGACTATCTTGATGGTGGATTAAATGGAATTGAAGGCGATACCGTAGATTACAGTTACTCTAATGCTTCTGTAGAATTAACTCTAGCAGAAGATGGCAATGAAGCAAATGCTACTATATCAGGTGGAGAAGTAGATAAAGTAATTAATATTGAAAATATCATTGGTTCACAAGCTTCAGATATTTTACAAGGGAATAGTAATAATAATGTTCTACATGGTAAATTTGGAGATGACACTTTTAAAGCCAGTAATGGAAATGATACTCTTTTTGGTGATGGAGGAAATGATACAGTAGATTACAGTAGTAGAGGTAGTTTAAATGGTAATGATGGTATTAACATCACTTTAAATGGAGAAAATATATCAACTTTAAGTGAGAATGGAAGTGCTAAAGATTCTTTATATTCTATAGAAAATGTAATAGGTACTAAAGCAAATGATACCATTTCAGGTGATGCTAATAATAATACTCTTTGGGGTAATGAGGGTGATGACACTTTAAAAGGTGGAGGCGGAAATAATTACCTTGTAGGAGGAGATAATACTTCTCTTGGGGATACTGTTGATTATTCTGATGTTGGTGTAGGAACAGCAAAGGGTATAAATGTTGACCTTGACAAAAATGGAACAAAAGGTCAAGGAGTAAATCTTAATACTAATGCATCTGATATTTTAGAAGGTATAGAAAATGTAATAGGTTCATCAAATGACGATACTATTTCTGGGAATAATTTAAATAATACTTTAGAAGGAAGAGGCGGAAATGACACTCTTGAAGGTGGAGCAGGTGATGATGTTTTTGATGGTGGAGTAGGTGTTGATACTGTAGATTATAGTGAGGTAACAGAAAAACTTAATATTGATTTAGGTTCTTTAGCTCCTAGAGAAGTAGCCCAAGGACAAGGAGTAGATACTTTTATCTCAATAGAAGGTGTTAGTGGTGGAACAAATGATGATATTTTAATAGGTACTAATGGCGCTAATAATCTTCGGGGAAATGAAGGTAATGATACTCTAATTAGTTCAGGAGTAAGTGATACAACTAATGGAACTGTAGATTCTTTAGATGGTGGAGAAGGAAATGATACAGTTAGTTTTGCTTTTACTACAAATGATATTAAAATTGATTTATCTTCAGGTGAAGGGCAAATTGTTATTACAAATGTTGAGAACCTAGAAGGTGGTTTTGGAAATGATACTCTTATTGGAAATAACTCTATAAATACACTTTTGGGTGGCTTTGGAAGTGATGTTCTTATAGGAAAAGGAAAAAACGATACTTTAGATGGTGGGAAAAATGAGCATTCCCATAGATTTACTGCTACAAATTCAGGGAGCTTTATTCTTACCCTTGGTTTAGTTGCTGTTACTATTTCAGGTGCAACAGCAGAAGAAATAGTAAGTGATTTTAATACTAAAAATGCAGCAAATATATTAGCCGGAAATGAGAGTTTTGGAAATATTGTTACAGATGGCACTCATGTATACTTACAAACAGAAGCTACTATAAGTTCAGTATCTGGATTAGATTATAAAAATGATTATGCTTTTACCGATGTAGTAGATTATTCACTCTTAACAAGTGAAAGTATTTCTGTAGATTTAAATAAAACAGAAGAACAAGTGAATGTCACAGGTGGGACAGAAGATTCAAGTGATACTTTAATAGATATTGAAAAAATTATAGGTACAAAACAAAATGATAATTTTATAGGTGATGGAAATTCCAATACTTTTTTTGGAAATGATGGCGACGATACTCTTGATGGTAGAGCTGGAGATGATTACCTTGATGGAGGATCTGGAGATGATATTATTATAGGTGGCTTGGGTAATGATAATTTATTTGGTGGCACAGGAAATGATACTTTTAAATCTACAGTTGGAGATGGAATAGATACTATAAATGGTGGAAGTGGCAATGATACTGTAACTTATGAACTTTATAGTGCTGATTTATCTGTTTCTTTAGCTGGAAATACTCAAGTAAGAGTAAAAGTTGATGGCATTGATAATGATTTTGTTCAAGATATTGAAAATATTACTACAGGTAGTGGAAACGATAATGTAAATGGTGATAATGAAAATAATACCATAATTACTAATAATGGAGATGATACTGTATCAGGTGGTAGAGGAAATGATTATTTAGATGGTGGAAACCATACCCAAAATGATGATACTCAAGGCTCAACTACAGTAAAAGAAAATGCTGGAGACACAGTAGATTATTCTTATATAAATGATGTAGGTAATGGTTATGAAATTGGTATAAATGTTGATTTAGCTAATGAAATAGCTACTGACCAAACTACTGGAAATCAAGTTGGCGTAGATAAAGTAAAAAATATTGAAAATGTTCTTGGGACAGACTTTGCTGATAATATTATAGGTAATGAACTTAATAATATTCTTAATGGTTCAAAAGGAAATGATACCTTAAAAGGTGGAGCAGGGGATGATATTCTTCTTGGTGGAGAAGGAACAGATACAGCTGATTTTTCTGATGCAACTAGTGGGGTTAATGTAGATTTATCTGCAACACAAGGAAATGCCGTGCTTATAGGAGCAGGACTTGGTAGTGATACTTTTGATTCTATTGAAGGAGCTATAGGTGGAAATTTTGATGATACTCTTAAAGGAACAGCTTTTGAAAATACTTTAATAGGAAATGCAGGAGATGATACACTTTTTGGAAATGGTACAGGAAGTGGAGAAATTGATTATCTTGATGGTGGAACTAATGGAATAAAAGGAGATTATGTTAGTTTTGATTATCTTGATGCTTCAGCTCTAACTGGAATTACAGTAGACCTAGCAAATACTCAAGAACAAGATACAAATACTGATGGAACTAATGACTTAATTATTAAAGGAATTGAAAATGTTCAAGGAAGTATCAAAAATGATACTATTACTGGAAATATTTCTGATAATAAACTTGAAGGTTTAGCAGGAGATGATACTTTTTATGGAAGCTATGGTAAAGATACTATTGATGGTGGAACTCATGATTCAGGCGATACAGTAGATTATTCAAAGTTGACAAATGGAGTAAAAATAACAATCAATCAAGATGAGAGTATTGATGTTGAAAAAAATGCAATAGATAAAGATGTCTTAACAAATATAGAGATTATAAAAGCAACAGACCATGCGGATACTTTAACAGGAAATGATGATGCCAATACTCTTTATTCTGGAGGAGGAAATGATTCTTTAATAGGAAATGGTGGAGATGACTTTCTTTTTGGTGAAGCAGGAGATGACACTTTTAAAGGTGGTACTGGAAATGATACTATAAATGGTGGAAGTATTTTAGAAGTAAATGGAGATACTGTTGATTATAGTCAAAGAAATGTCGGTGTTCAGGTTACTTTAGATTCAGATGGAACTACAACAGCTTATATAGATAGCGCTAGTAATGGATTATCTCTTCACTCTCCAACAGAAGAGGAAGATACTTTAATAGAAATTGAAAATATTTCAGGTTCACAAGTAGCAGATGATATAACAGGTGATGAGTTTGCTAATACTATTTTGGGAAATGCAGGAGCTGATACACTTAAAGGTGGAGCAGGAAGTGATAGAATTGAAGGTGGAGCTGATGATGATACTATCACAGGTGGGGCTGATTCTGATATTTTATATGGAAATGAAGGTGATGATACTTTCCTTCAAACAGCAACTCTTTTAGATTTAGAAGGAGATATTATTTATGGGGGAACTAATACTGGCAATATTGGAGATACTGTAGATTATAGTAATTTAAGTGAGTCTCTTTCTATAAATTTAAAAGACACAGGACTGACAAATGTAACAGTTGGAAGTACAGAAGATGGAAATCATCAAGTTTCTGGTATTGAAAATATTATAGGGACTAGTGAAAATGATACAATTGAAGGGAATAAATCTGATAATACCTTAGATGGAGATATTGGAACAGAAGATATTATTTCTTATAAAAATACAAAATCTTCGGTGACTTTAAATTTAAGTTCATCAAATATAGATGCAGATTTAGATGCAAACATTTCAACAGCAAATGTAAATATAAACATTTCAACAGCTACGGGAATAGAAGTAGGTACAGATACTCTTAAAAACTTTGAAAATATTGTAGGTTCTAAATATGATGATACTTTAATAGGAAGTGATGGAGTTAATAATATTAAAGGTGGTTTAGGTGATGACTTAATAGCAGGAGGAGCAGGAAGTGATACTCTTGATGGAGAGGGTGGAGCTGATACTGTAACTTATATGTTAGAAGGTGCGGTAGATGCTTCTTTACAAAGAGGTGATGCTCGTATTGGAACAGATACTGATACTTTTATAAGTATTGAAAATTTAGTAGGTTCATCTTTAAATGATACTATTGAAGGAAATTCAGGAGCAAATACTTTAAAAGGTGGAGCAGGGAATGATACTTTATCTTATTCAAATGCAACATCATCAGATGCTACAGGAGTAACTGTTGATTTATCAGATGTAGATGGCACTATAGATACTGTAAATGCAGGGATTGATGTAATAAGTGGCTTTGAAAATATTTTAGGTTCTTCAAAAGATGATAATTTAACCGGAGATAATAATATAAATATTATTACAGGAGGAGGAGGAAGTGATACTCTTTCTGGAAAAGGTGGACTTGATACTCTTTATGGAGGAACTGGAAATGATGTTTTCAAAATTACAGATGCAGATATAGATGGAAATAGTGATATTTTAAATGGTGAAGGGAATACCGATACTTTAGACTATAGCAACTTATCAAACTCTTATCACATAAATGTAAATTTAGCTACTCCAAGTACAGAAATATTAAATGCTTCTTCTAATGTATTAGATAGTGACACTCTTTTAAGTATTGAAAATGTAATTGGAACTTCAAATGCAGATACTATTACAGGAGACGCCCAAAGTAATAAGCTTGAAGGTGGAGCAGGAAATGATACTATAGATGGTGGAGCAAATGCAGATTCTTTATATGGTAATGCAGGTGATGATATTTTTATACAAAGAGATGGGCAAACAAAAAATGACTTTATAGATGGGGGAACTGCTTCAGAGTTAAATGGAGATACTGTTGATTATAGTAATATAACAGCAAGTGTAAATTTAACATTAAAAGATGGTGGCTTAAGTAATACTGTTCAATTAGGTGGAAGTGATGACCATATACTAAAAAATATAGAAAATATCACAGGTTCAAGTGTAGGGGATACTCTTGTAGGAAATAGTGGCAAGAATACTATTTTAGGTGGAGCAGGAAATGATACTATTGATGGTGGTTTAGGAGAAGATTATTTAGATGGTGGATTCACAAATAATGGAAGTGGAGTTAATACGGAGTTAAATACTCTTTCTTATGAAAGTATTGATAAATCAGTTCGAGTAGATTTAAGAAATAATAGTGCTATAACAGATAAAAACAATAATGGCTTTTCTTATGATAGTAGTGGAAATAATATAGATGCAAGTGATGAACAAGATACCATAATTAATTTCAAAACTGTAATAGGCTCAACAGCTGGAGATACTTTAATTGCAGGAAATAATGGTAATACACTTTTTGGTTCAAGTGGTGAAGATATTCTTATTTCTGGAAATGGTGCTGATGTTTTAGATGGTGGCCTTAACTCAGATACTTTTATCTTAAATGCTGATGATGAAGAAGATAAAATTATAGGTGGAACAGGAAAAGACACCGTAGATTACAGTGCTTTAGATGCAACAAATCAAATTACAGTGACCCTTGATGGATCAGAAATTCAAACAGTTATAATCAATGGTAAAACAGCAGATAAAATTGAAGGTGTTGAAAATGTAATTGGAACTAAGGGTGCTGATAATATTACAGGAGATGTTCTAGCTAATAGTTTAGTTGGAAATGAGGGTGATGATAATATTGATGGTGGAGCTGGAAATGACATTTTAAGAGGTGGGGATAATAATGACACCTTAAAAGGTGGAGCAGATATTGACTCTCTTTATGGGGATAGTGGAGATGATATTTTAGATGGTGGAGCAGGGATAGATTATCTTGATGGAGGGTCACATACAGCTGGAAAAGGAGATTTTGTAAGTTTTTCTTCAGAAAGCAAAAAACTTAACTTAAACCTTAAAGAAGTAGATGCTGATGGTTACACTCAAGCCTTATTAGATAATGTTGGTGATGATTTTCTAAAAGATATTGAAAATATAACAGCAACTAATCAATCTGATATTATCATAGGAAATAATTCGATAAATACTATTGTAGGACTTAATGGTAATGATACTATTTCAGGTGATGGTGGTGCTGATATTTTAGATGGTGGAGAAGGTGATGATACCTTTAAGGCTGGTATTTACAATACTACAAATAGTACACTAGAAGATGGAATTGATGGGGATGATTATATAGATGGAGGAACAGGATCTGAAGTTATAGGAGATACTGTAGATTATAGTGCTTTAAATTCTTCTATAAATATTGATTTATCATTAGTTGGCGATTCAGGTGGACATATGGGAGTATCAACGGTTACTGTTGATAATGGAACAAAAGATTATATTAAAAATGTAGAAAATATAACAGGTTCTAAAGTAGATGACATCATTAATGGAGATGGCAATAAAAATACATTAAAAGGTGATGCTGGAGACGATACTCTTTATGGAGCAGGTGGAAATGATGTTTTAGATGGGGGAACACAAACAACAGCTGATACTGCAGATTATACAAGGGCAACAACAGCTATAACTGTTGATATGTCTAAAGTTTCAGGGCATGTTACAAATGATGGTGATGGAGGAGTTGATACTCTAATAAATATAGAGAGAATTATGGGTTCTCTTAAAGATGATTCTTTTACAGGTTCAGATTCACTAGATGATACTTTTATTGGAAATGAAGGTTATGATAAATTTTATGGAAGTAAAGGAAATGACACATATTATTCATACCTTATAGGAGATAATGTTGACGGTGATTATAGTAAAGTTGATTATAGTGGAAGTAATATAGGAAAAATAAAAGTTGATTTAAGTGATACTACAAATGGCTATGCAGAAGTTTTTAAACTTAATAGTGCAATAGTTGGAGATGTTGATTTTTCAAATGCTGATTCAATAGATAAACTTCATGGCATTGTAAATGTAACAGGAACAATAAATAATGATACTATCACTGGAAATGCAGAATCTAACTACTTAAAAGGTGATGCGGGAGATGACATTTTAGAGGGTAAAGGTGGAGCTGATATTCTTGAAGGTGGAACAGGAAATGATACTTTTATAGCAACAAATGCAACAGATGGTCTTGATCAAATTGATGGTGGAGAGGGTAGTGATACCGTAGATTATTCTATTTTGGATTCTTCAAATAATATAACAAGTTTAACTCTTGCAGAAACTGGAAGTAGTACTTCAATAAATATTAATAATGCAGACTCTGATACTCTTAAAAATATTGAAAATGTAATAGGAACTCAAGGTATTGATACTATTGTTGGAAATAGTGAAGGGAATATCTTAAAAGGTCAAGCTGGAAATGACTCACTTGATGGAAAAGCTGGAAATGATTCTTTATACGGAGAAGCAGGAGATGATACTCTAAAAGGTGGAACAGGAGATGATTATCTTAATGGAGGAACAAATACAGCTATTGGAGATACAGTAGATTATTCTGATGCTATATCTTCTGTAACTGTTGATATGTCTGGGGCTTCAGTTAATGTTGGAGCTGGCTTAGGTATAGATACCTTAGTAGATATTGAAAATGTAAAAGGCTCAGATTTTGATGATACTTTTTATAGTGATATAAATAATGCAAATACATTTTATGGAAATAATCACCAAACTCTAGGAGACACAGTAGATTATTTTAATTATACAAATGGTTTAAAAGATTCTGATGATAAGATTGTTGCTGATATGCTTTTAGGAACTGTAGAGATCACAAATAATGGAATAGTTACTGTTACTGATAAATTAGATGGTATAGAAAATATCACAGGAAGTGCGGGTGATGATACTATTTCTGGTGATGGAAATAAAAATACTTTAAAAGGTCTTGATGGTGCTGATATTATTTCAGGTGGTGCTGGAAATGATATTTTAGATGGTGGACTTGGACTTGATGATACTGTTGATTATTCATACTCAACTACAAATGGTGTAATAGTAGATTTAGGAAATAATACAGGTATTATAAATGCCTCAACTGATAGTGATACTCTTTTAGGTTTTGAAAATGTAATAGGAACAAATCAAAATGATAAAATCATTTTATCCTCAACAGGTTCTTTAACAGCCGAAGTTAATAAAATAAATGGTTTAAATGGAATAGATACCGTAAGTTATGAAAATTATACAGAAGATTTAGAAATAGATTTAAGTAATCCAAGTAATGCCACGGGAGATAATGATTTTTTAACTTCAATAGAAAATATTATTGGTGGAACAGCAAATGATACTTTTATAACAAACACAACAGTTTCAAATCAATTTGATGGAAATACTGGAATAGATACAGTAGATTATAGTGCTTTAAATGAAACTGTAAATGTAACACTTAATGACTCAACACTTTCAACTGTTACATTAGGAGTTTCTTCAAATGATACAGTAATAAATATAGAAAATATAAAAGGTGGAAGTGCAAATGATACTATCACTGGAAATATTCAAAAAAATACACTTTATGGAAATGCAGGAGAAGATACTTTAAGTGGACTTGATGGGAATGATACTCTTTATGGTGGAGCAGATAATGATAAGCTTTATGGTGGAGCAGGTCTTGACCTTATAGAAGGTGGAGAGGGAGATGATTTCATTGAAGGTGGAAGTGATAAAGATATAATTTATGGAGATTCAAGTACTGATACCTCTTTTGGAGGAAATGATACTATAGATGCAGGAACGGGAGATGATACGGTTTATGCAGGTCGTGGAAATGACAAAATATCTGGAAATGACAATGATGACTTACTAATAGGTGAACTTGGAGATGATTCTATTGCTGGTGGAACAGGTTCTGATACTATTTATGGTGATGATGAAGCAAACACACTTACAAATGGTGGAAATGATGAGCTTTCAGGTGGTATAGGAAATGATACTATTTATGGTGGATATGGTGATGATACAATTGCTGGAAATGTTGGAGATGATTTTCTTGTAGGTGGAGAAGGAAATGATACTGTTGATTATAGACAAGCTGCTAGTGGAGTAACCGTAGATTTAGGTGATGATGGAACTACTGCCCAAGATGTAGGTGGTGGAGAAGGTTTAGATAAAATCACTGAGATAGAGAATGTTTTAGGTTCTAAATATGATGATACTTTTTATACTGATATTACTGCAAATAATACTTTTGATGGTGGAACAAATGGAGGAAATGAAATTAATAGTGGGGAACTTTCTGGAGATACTGTAGATTATAGTCATAATGATAGGCTAAATCAAGCAGGAGATAGTATTACTGTTGATTTAAGTACAAATGCAGAAGTAAGCGTTGTAGATGCAGATGGAAGCACAGTTACAGATACTTTAATAAATATTGAGAATATTACAGGAACAAGTGGTAATGATGATATTAGAGGTAATGCAGACAAAAATACTCTAAAAGGTGAAGCAGGAGATGATACTTTAAAAGGTTATGCAGGAGATGATAATCTACAAGGTGGAGAGGGGAATGATACCGCACTTTATGATGATAAAACTACTTCTGTTACAGTAGATTTCTCGCAAAATAAAGCTTCAACTACAACCGAAACAGATACTTTAATTTCTATAGAAAATGCTCTTGGTGGAAGTGCTAGTGATACTTTTATTATGAATGAAGATAATAAAGCAAATAAAGTTGATGGAGGGAGTGGAAGTGAAATAGACACAATCTCTTATGCAAACTACTCAACAAATGGTGTAACTGTAAATCTAAGTACGACAAATGAACAAATAGTAGTAGATAATGGTGGAACAAATGATGACAAAGACACTATTGTAAACATTGAAAATATAATAGGTTCTTCTCAAAATGATATTGTTATAGGAAGTGATAAAGATAATAGCTTTACAGGTGGGAAAGGTGATGATACTTTTATCTCAGGACTTGATGTAAATAATGATGATAGCTTAGAATCAGGAAACGATGGAGCTGATTATTTTGATGGAGGAGAGGGTACTAAAGATACTATTGATTATTCTATTATTGCAGGTGATGCAGATGCTGGAACAGAAGGGATAAGAGTAATTTTAGATAGTGCAAACCAAAGTGAGGTAATCATAAATGCTCAAGAAAATGACAAAATAGTAAATGTAGAAAATGTAGTTGGAACACAAGATAATGATTATATAAAAGGTGATAAAGAAAATAATACTTTTTTAGGTCAAGATGGGAATGATACTCTTTATGGTGAAGATGGAAAAGATAATTTAAAAGGTGAATCTGGAGATGATCAACTTTTAGGTGGAAGTGGAGATGATATTTTACAAGGTGGAGCTAATAATGATACTTTAACAGGTGGAGTTGGAAGTGATAAAATTTATGGTGGAACATTAGTTGGAACTACACACACAGATAGTGGAATAGATACAGTAGATTATACAAATGCTTTAGAATCATTAATTATAAACCTTGATTTAGATGATAGTGATAGTGTTTATATAGGTAAATCAATAGGTGCAGTTAGTGACCAAGGTCAAGGGATAGATGATCTTTATGGAATAGAAAATGTTATAGGTTCAAATTTTGAAGCAGATACTATTTATGGAAGTTCTCAAAATAATATAATTACGTCACAAAAAGGTGATGATTATATAGAAGCAAAAGCCGGTGCAGATACAGTATTTGCAGGAGAAGGAAATGATACAGTAGTAGCTAGTTTTGCCCTTGATGGAGCTGATAAATATGATGGTGGAACAGGAGATGGTGATACTCTTGATTATTCAAATTTAAATGAAGCTATAAATATTGATATAAGTGGAAATGCTACTCATGAATTTGAAACAGGAAGTGGAGCAGATTCATGGCAAGTTAATATTGCAAGTGGTGATACTGATACTATTAAAGGTTTTGAGAATTTTATTGGTGGTAATGCTAATGATATTATTAAAGGTGATGGAAAAGCTAATAAATTAGAAGGTGGGAGCGGAGAAGATACTCTTCAAGGTGGAGCTGGAAATGATAAAATTTATGGACATTTAGATGGTACAGCTGAAAATGTAATTATTAATGACACAGTAAGTTATGAATATGTTACAAGTGATAATATAAATATAAATTTACAAACAGGTGAAGCTTTAGTAAATACAACAGACAAAGATGAGCTTTATTCTATAGAAAATGCAATAGCAGGTCAAGGCAATGATATTATAAAAGGAAGTAGTGCTGTAAACACACTTCAAGGAAATCAAGGTGATGACACTTTTGTAAGTTCAGATTCAAATGATACTATTTATGGTGGATTAAAAGATGGAGCTGATTTAGGAAGTGATACTGTAGATTATAGTAGTGAAAATAAAATTTCAGTAACTTTACAAGATGGAATACTTAGCTCAACTGTAATAGTTGACTCAAATAATAACAATATTTTTGAAGCAGGAACTGATAAAGAAGATACTATTTATGGTATTGAAAATATTAAAGGAAGTGATGGTGGAGATGATACTATTACTGGAAATAGTGCAGAAAATATTATTTATGGTCAAAAAGGAAGAGATACTTTAAATGGAGCTGGTGGGGCTGATACTATTTATGGTGGAGAAGATGATGACATAATTCTAATGTCAACTGATGGTGATACAACAGGAGATAAAATAGATGGTGGTGAAGGTTTTGACACTGTAAATTATCAAGGATTAACTTCTGGTGTTACTATTGATTTATCTGGAAATACTATAGCCCAAGTAACTGTTGGAACAAATACAAATGACCATACTTTAACAGCTGTAGAGAATATTATTGGTACAAATAGTAAAGATATTATTACAGGAGATTCTAAATTAAATAGATTTGAGGGTATGCAAGGAAATGATACTCTAATAGGAAATGCAGGTGATGATAAAATCTATGGTGGAAATGAAGCTGATGATTTAGTAAATAGTGGTGATGATATTTTAGATGGTAAAGCAGGTGATGACCAAATCTATGGTGGTGATGGAAATGATAACATCAAAGGTGGTACAGGGAAAGATACCCTTTATGGTGGTGATGGAATAGATAATATCAATGGTGAAGATGGCGATGATACTTTATATGGTGGAGCTGATGCTGATAATTTAAATGGTGGTTTAGGTGCTGATACTATTTATGGAGGAGCTGGTAATGATACTATCACTTTTGAACAAGCTGATAATAAAGTAGATATAGTCTATGGTGGAGATGAATCAACTGATAGTGGAAATGATACAGTAGATTATTCACAAGCTATAAAAGGTATGACTGTAGATTTAGCTAATGGAAATGCAAAAGGAACAGCAAGTAGTGATGATCAAGGTGATGATGAACTTTATGGTATAGAGAATGTAACTGGTTCTAATATTGAAGGTGACAATATTAGAGGTAATAATGTAACTAATATCTTAAGAGGTAGAGGTGGTAATGATACTCTTTTTGGTGAAGAAGGAGAAGATACTTTATATGGTGGAGCTGATAATGATGAACTTCATGGTGGGGCTGATTCTGATAGTATTTTAGGAGATGCAGGCGATGATATCATATATGGTGATGATGGAGCTGATATTCTTAATGGTGGACTTGGAAATGACACTTTTATAGCAACGAATGCAAGTGATGGAATTGATTCTATTGTTGGAGACACGGGAATTGATACTATTGATTATAGTGTAATTACTGATATTACAAAAAGTATAACAGCAACTCTAGCAGCAAGTGGAGATACTACTCTTACTATAACAAATGGAGATAATGATGTTATAAATGGCATAGAAAACATCATAGGTGGAGCAGGGAATGATACTTTTACCGGAAGTGCTTTACAAAATACTTTAGATGGTGGAATAGGAACTGATGAGGTACGATATGACTATGATAATACTACAGGAGTTAGTGTTAACTTAGAAAATGATACAGCAATAGAAAACGGTGGAATAGTAGATACTTTAACTTCAATAGAAAATATTTTAGGTTCACAATATGATGATACTTTTGTAACAGCAGTAAATGAAACAAATGTTATAGATGGTGCTCTTAATCATAGTACAGGAGACACTGTTGATTATAGTTCTAGAAATAATGCAATAGATGTAACCTTAGCAGGTTCTACAGCTGCAACTGTAACTATTACAGGTGATACAAATTATGATCAAATCAAAAATATAGAAAATATTATAGGAAGTACAACTCACGATAATATAATAGGTGATGGACAAATCAATACCCTTTTAGGAAAAGCCGGAAATGATACTTTAGATGGAAAAGGTGAGGCTGATTATATATCAGGGGGAGAAGGAAATGATGATATCACAGGTGGAAGTGGAGCTGATAGCCTTTTTGGAAATAGTGGAAATGATATTTTTAAAGGTACAGAGTTTACAGGTGATGTAATTGATGGTGGAAATGAATCAGATTTAAGTAGAGGAAGTGATACCGTTGATTATAGTAATCTTGATGTTGGAACTTTAAGCACAGGAATTGATGTTACTTTAGCTTCTTCAACAGTTTCAAATGTAATGGTAAATGGAACATCAAATGATCATACAATAGTTAATATAGAAAATATTTATGGAACATCATTATCAGATACATTAGTAGGAGATACGGGTAAAAATACCTTTCTAGGAAATGATGGAACTGATTATATTGATGGTGGAGCTGGTGATGATTATATAAATGGTGGAGCAAATGCAACAGGAACTGAAACACTAAAAGGTGGAGCAGGTCTTGATACTGTTTATGGTGGAAGTGGAGTTGATTATATCTTAGGTGAAGCTGATGATGATGAACTTTATGGTGAATCTGGTAATGATACTTTAGATGGTGGAGCTGGAAAAGATGAACTTGATGGTGGAGATGGCGATGATACTTTAATAGGTGGAGCTGGAAATGATAATCTTGTGGGTGGAAATCATACCCAAATTGATGATTCACAAGGTTCAACTACAGTAAAAGATGGGGCAGGAGATACTGTTGATTATTCAAAAGAAAGCTCAACTGTAAGTGCAGATTTAAGCAAATTCTTTGCTGTAGGAGCCTCAATAGGAACAGATACTTTTAGTGGTATTGAAAATATAATAGGTAGTGATTTAGCTTCAGGTGGAGATATTATTACAGGTGATGCAGGAAAGAATACTTTAAAAGGATTAGCAGGAGATGATACTATTTATGAAAATGCTGGTAATGACTTTGTAGAAGGTGGAGAAGGAAATGATTACATCTATGCAGGGACTGGTGATGATTCAATAAATGGCGATGATACTACAAATAGTGGAAATGATACTTTAGACTATAGTGCTTTATCAATTACAGATGATACTAGAACTTACAATTCACAAACAGTTACGGGTATTTCGGTTGATTTATCAAATACATCAGGGCAATATATACATAATCAATATGGAACAGACACAATTACAAATATTGAAAATATAGTAGGGTCTGATATAAATGATTATATTAAAGGTAATAATCAATCTAATACTTTAGATGGTAAATCAGGAGATGATTATTTAGAAGGTGCTGAAGGAGAAGATAGACTTATAGGTGGAAGTGGAACAGATACAGCTGATTTCACAAGTAGAACAGCTTCAAATGATGTAATCATTGATATGACAAAATCTCAAATAAGTGGAAGTAAAGATAGTTATCGTGTTATTAATGATGGTCATGGAAATGAGGAGTTCATAGATGGTATTGAAAATATTATCACTGGAGCTGGAAATGACACTATTTATGGAGATAGTCAAGCAAATGAAATTAGTACAGGAGCTGGAAACGACACTATAAGAGGAGGAGAAAATGCAGATATTATTGATGGTGGAGCTGACAATGATACCGCTGATTTCTCTGATTTAGCTTATGGGGTTACTGTTGATTTAGATACAGATAATAATGCTAGTAATGATGCAGAAGGAACGGCTATTTCAAATAGCAAAACTGATACTTTAAGAAATATAGAAAATGTAATAGGTACAGATAGAGCTGATAATATCACCGGAGATGAAAAAGCAAATAGCCTTTATGGTGGAGCTGATAATGACACTTTAAGAGGCTTAGAAGGGCAAGATTATATAGATGGTGGAGAAGGTAGTGATACTATTGATTTTGCAGATGCAAATATTACAGCAGGAATAAATATTGATTTAACAAGAACTCAAAATATTGCTGATGACACTACTTATAAAGTTCAAGATGATGGTTTTGGAAATAAAGAGTTTATTGAGAATATTGAAAATATTATTGGTACTAATCTAGCTGATACTATTATTGGAGATTCTAAAGATAATAGATTTGAAGGTGGACAAGATTCTGATATTTTATCAGGAAATGCAGGAACAGATACTTTAATAGGTGGAACAGGTGCTGATACTCTTTCTGGTGGTTCAGGAGATGATTTTATTTATGGAAATGAAGAGAGTTCAACAAGTACAGATAGTAGTAGAGATGTAGTTGATTATACAAATGCTTCAAATGATATTATTGTAAATTTATCTTCTACAATTTCAAATATAAAATTATCAAAAGAGACTTCAACTACTCTTGGAACACAAACAGCCGTAGGTGAGGGTACTGATAGACTTTATGATATTCAAGATGTTATAGGCTCAAGTAGAAATGATACTTTAATAGGAAATGACGAAGTAAACTCACTTTTAGGTGGAAATGGAAATGATTTACTTATAGGTGGAGCTGGAGCTGATATTTTACAAGGACAAGGAGATAACGATACTATCTTAGGTGGACTTGATGGGGATATTATTTATGGAGGAACCTTTGATGGAACTCTTGCTACAAATAATGGAAATGATACAGTAGATTATAGTTATATTGGAGATACAAGAGCAATAAATGCTGATTTATCATTAGGAACTAATCAAATAAAACAAATTGGAACACCAACAAATACAGATACTTTAACACATATTGAAAATATTATTGGTACGAGAAACAATGATATTATTAAAGGTAGTGATGACTTTAATGAAATAAATATTCTTGATGGGTACAAAGGAAATGATACTTTCTATGCTTCAAAAGGTCAAGATACTTTTATAGGTGGAGAAGGTATTGATACTATAGATTTTAGTAACATTGATACAAACAATAGCACAGTTACAACTGATGATGATGGAAATGCAATTATCATAGATTTAGGTTTAGAACAAGCAAATAATGATGGATATGAAAATGCAGGAACAGCAGTTGTAGATAAAATAGAAGGTATTGAAATTGTTATAGGAACAAATGGAAATGACCAAGTAAGAGGAAGTAGTTTAGCAAACACCATTCAAGGTGGAGACGGAAATGATACTATTTATGGGGTAGATGGTACTAACTTACTCCAAGGTCAAGGAGACGATGATAAAATTTATGGTGGAGTTGGTATTGATACTATTGAAGGTGGAGAAGGAAATGACATCTTACAAGGTGGAGAAGGAAATGACACTATCTTAGGTGGAGCTGGAGATGATGAAATAAATAAACTGCAAGGTGCAGGAAATGACTCAATTGATGCTGGAGCTGGAAATGATATTGTTTATTCAGGAAATGGAAGTAATATTATTACAGGTGGAGAAGATACAGATACTTTAACTTATGAACAAATAACTTCTTCAGGAATAGTTGCAAACTTAGGAAGTGGAGCAAGTGGTGATTTTGGTACGATAGATATTGCTACAAGTCAAGATACTCTTAAAGATCATTTTGAAATAATCAAAGGCTCGGCTAAAGAAGATGAAATTTATGGATTTAATGGAACTGCTGTAGGTGCAAATGATTATAATGATACCTTGTATGGAGAAGGTGGAAATGATACTATTTATGGAGGAATTGGAAATGACTCTTTATATGGTGGAAGTGCAGATGATACCATAAGAGGACAAGCAGGAGATGATTATATTGATGGTGGAAGTGCTACAGATACCATTGATTTTGCAGATGCTAATAAAGGTGTAATAGTTTACTTAGATAAAACAGATGAAAATAATGATGCTGTTACACATCAAGTTATGCAAGATGGTTTTGATGGAAAAGATGAGGTTGTCTCAATAGAAAGAGTAATAGGTTCTACTCATGATGACATTATAAAAGGTACTGTAGGTACTAATGAAATTAGTGCAGGCTTAGGTGATGATACAATTATTGCAACTGATGGTGGAGATACTATTGATGGTGGCGGACATAATTTAGGAGAAGGTGGAGGTGATTGGCTTAGTTTTGAAGCTTTAGGCCAAGCTGTTGATGCTAAATTAAATGATGGTTCAGTTACAGGTGGATTAGGAACAACAACAATTACAAATATTGAAAACTTAAAAGGTACAATTTATAATGATGTACTTTATGGAGATGAAAATAATAACTCAATAGCTGGAAATGATGGGGCAGATAATCTTTATGGAAATGCAGGAAATGATTATCTTTTAGGAAATAAAGGAAATGATACTCTTAGAGGTGGAGCTGGAACAGATACTTATGATGGTGGAGAAGATGAAGATATAATAGACTTTTATTATACAGACTCTGCTGTTAGTGTAGATTTATCTACTTCTACTGTAATTAATGATGGTTATGGAAATACTGAAACTGGGGCAATTATCGATATAGAAAATATAGGTGGAACATTAAATCATGCAGATACTTTAAAAGGTGATGATAATGCCAATAAAATCTATGGTTATGGTGGAGCTGATAAACTATACGGAGAAGGTGGAGTTGACACACTTATAGGTGGGACAGGTTCTGATACCCTTGTAACAGGAGCTGGTTTAGAAGATGTTGCTTTTGGTGGAGAAGGAATTGATACTTTAACAGGTGGTCTTGATGGCGATATCTTATATGGAGATACAATATCAGGTTCAAATATTGAAGAGGATTGGATAGATTATAGTGATTCAAGCGATGGAATAATTGTAGATTTAAATCAAACAGAATCATACGATAGTGCAAATGATACTTTAGATGGAACTTATTCAAAAGTTATAAATGTAACTGATAACAATGGATTTGATTATATTTCTCAAATAGAAAATATTAAAGGAACTAATCAAGATGATACTTTAGGTGGAAATAGCAATAAAAACTCTATTCTTGCAGGAGATGGAGATGATACTATTTTTGCTTCAGCAGGGCAAGATTATCTTGATGGTGGCTCTAATACTGATACGAATACAGGTGGTGGAGATTGGTTGAGTTTAGAGTATTATACTGTAGATATTGACCTTAATTCTACCTCAAATGGTATTAATAATATAGAAAATATTATTGATAAAGAAACAGGTTCAAGTAGAAGAGTGTATGGAAATAATGCTCAAAATATTTTTGTTATGTATGATGGAAATGACCATGTCTCAGGAAGACAAGGTGATGATTTATATGATTTAGGTACAGGAAATGATCAAGCTAGTGCCAACTATGGAAATGATATTATTATTGGTGGAGCAGGAAGAGATACCTTAAATTATGATGATTATATTGGAGAAAATCAAGGCGCTAGAATTATTCTTACAGATGTAGATTTAAATGGTGATGGAGATACAAGTGATGCAAATGAAAGTAATTCAATTGTTTCAAAAGCTGTAAATGGAGCTAAAACTTTAGCTGATGGAAATTATGATTTCTATGAAGTTACTGATGGAAGAGGGTTTACTGATTATATTTACAAAGATGGCACAGTAGCAGATATTGAAAGATTTATTCTCACAGATTATGCAGATATTATAAGTGCAGATGCAAATGACAATTATATCTCAGGAAGAGATGGAAACGATACTATTTATGGACAAGCAGGAGCTGATGATATAGATGGTGGAAGTGGACTTGACATAATTTATGGTGGAGATGATAATGATACTATAGATGGTGATGCTGGTGATGATACTCTTTATGGTGATGCTGGAAATGATACTATTAGAGGTGGAGAGAATAAAGATACTATTAGAGGTGGAATTGGAGATGACAACTTATCAGGAGATGGTGGAGATGATACTATTTATGATGAAGAAGGAACTGATACTATTTCTGGTGGTGCGGCTGAAGATACAGTTGTTTTCAAAGATGGAACACAAGGTATAATTGTAGATCTTGAAAATTCTACAAGTACAGATGCTTTTAATAATACTCAAACTATTACAACTATAGAAAATGTTGTTGCTACAAAAAATGATGATACTATCATTGGACAAAATGGTATTACAAATATTTTATATGGAAAAGATGGTGCAGATACTTTTACAATCTCTACAAATGAAGCTGGAAAATCTGATTATATTTATGGTGGAGATGAGAGCACTGATAATAGTAATGATGATAAAATAATTTTAGTAAACATAGGAACTGGAACAGTAAATGATACAAATACTAATATTTTAGTAAATCCTGATGAAGAATCTTCTTCTTATGAAATAACAGTTGATATGACAACTGATAATAATATTGAATTTAATGGAAACTCAACAAAGTTCTATGGTATTGAGCATATTGATGGAAGTGATGAAGATGATTATATTAGAGCAGATGGGAAAGATAATACAATAACAGGAAAAGCTGGAAATGATTATATTCAAGCCTTAGGTGGAGATGATAATATTGATGCTGGGGCTGGAGATGATATTGTTGAAGGTGGAACTGGAAATGATATATTAGAAGGTGGAACTGGAATTGATACTTTAGTTTATACTAACTCTTTATCAGGAGTTACAGTAAATCTTGAAAATTCAATTTCAACAGGTACTGATATAGGAAATGACACTATTTCAGGTTTTGAAAATATTGTAGGAAGTTCTTCTGAAGATAATTTAACAGGAGATAATGATGCAAGTGTAGGAAATATTATCTATGGACAAGGTGGAAATGATTCTATATATGGATTAGCTGGAAATGATTCTTTACATGGTGGAGCTGGAAATGATTATCTTGATGGTGGAATTGGAATAGATAATTTATTTGGTGATTCTGGAAATGACCTTTTTAAAGCAAGTTCAGGAGGGGATATTATAGATGGAGGAATAAATATTGATACAGTTGATTATCGTTCTAGTTCTATAGGTATTACTGTAACTTTAGCAAATGATGGCAATAGTACAAACGTAGATCATAATATTAATGGCTTATTTACTGATAACCTTACAAATGTTGAAGGAATAATAGGTTCTTTAACTGCTTCAAATGATTTGACTGGTAATAACATGAATAATATTCTTACAGGTGGAAATCTTGCTGATATTATAAAAGGTGTAAGTGGAAATAATATTCTTAGCAGTGGAGCAGGAGATGATACAATTTATTCAGGAATTGGTGATGATACTATAGATGGAGGAAGCCATAATTCTGGAGATTGGTTAGATTATACAGCTACAAGCAATGATATAACAGTAAGTTTGCATAATAAAACAGCAACGGGATCAGGAAATGATACTATTGAAAATATCGAACACTTACAAATGGGAACAGGAAGTGATACAGTTGAAGGTGATATTTACAATAACACCCTAAAAGGTGGAGATGGAGCAGGAATTGATACTTTAAGTTTCGCAAATGCAAGTAATGATATTACAATAAATCTAAGTGATAATAATGGAACTTCTACAGGTTTTGGAACTGATACTTTTGTAGGTTTTGAAAAGTTCTTAGGTTCAGCACAAAATGATACCTTAAAAACTAATGCTACTGATAATATTACTTTTAATGGTTCCCAAGGAATTGATACAGCAGATTATACAGGAATGGGAGCTGCTGCAACAGTTACTGTAAATAGTGGAAATACAAGTGCAACTGTTGCAAGTGGCGGAAATACAGATACTTTAGAAGAAGTAGAAAATATTATAAGTGGAGAAGGAAACGATACTTTTGTCGTATCTGATGTAACAAATATTGATACACTAGATGGTGGTGGTGGAAATAATACACTACAATTAAGCGGAGACCAACTTGATTTATCTTCTGTTACATTATTAAATTTTGACACAATTATAGTTGCAAATAATGATAGTCTTACTTTAAATGCAAAAGATTTATCTGACAAAAATATAGATATTACATTAAATGGAACAGGAAATTTAATAATTGTTTCTGACGAAAGTAGCCATGACTTTACTAATATAAATGTAAGTAAAGGAACTGGAACTGTTACTCTTGATGTGAATATTGATAAAGATATAAGTGGAGTAAATATTAATACTTTTATAGATACTTTTGATGTTGAAAGTGGAAATGTACTTACTCTAAATTATTCTCAATTTGATGGACAAAATGGAATAGGAACAGGTACTTTAAAATTAAATGATACTTCATTAACAGGTACTGAGATAAAATCAGTAAATGATGCTTCAACTAATGCAATTGATTTATCAAATGTTACAAGTATTTCAACAGCAACTATGTCTGAAATGTTAGAAATAGTAGAGAATACAAATGCTACTTTTACTACAGCAGCAAATTATACAGTTACTATAAGTGATACTTCAAGTGCTATAGATGTAAGTAAAGTGCTTGGCGATACAAGTGGTGTAGTAACAGCAACAGTTACATCTGATACAGCAGCAAACTTAAATAACAATTTGACAAATAGTGCTGCTAATGATGCCTTGACTTTAGTAGTTACAGGAGCAAGTGCCGTAGCTTCTGACTTAAAAGCTCTTGATGGAAAAACATCAGTAGTAGTAGATGCAAATACAAATGTAGATACGATAACAGGAACAGCAGCAGATGTTAAAACAGTAGTAGAATCTAGTGGAATTAACACAGCAAGCGATGTTAATATAAATATAGATTCAGGAACAACAACAGTAGCCCAAGAAATAGCTATAGATGCACAAACAACAGGAGTAATAACAGCTAATATTAGTAATGGAGCTATGAGTGATTTAGCTAATTTGACTAATAGTAATGGAAATAATGCTTTAAGCATAACAGTAACAGATTCAACAGCTTTAGCTTCTGAGCTTATTACTCTTGATACAAAAACATCTGTAAATATAGAAACAGCCGTAGCCTTAAATGAAATTGTAGGAACAAAAGCAGATATAACAACAGTAATTAATTCAACAACAGTTGTTACAGCAACAGATATAAATGCAAAGGTTAGTGACCCAATGACAGCTTTAGAGCTAGTTTCAATGGATGACATAACAACAGGTATTATAACAGCTGACATTAGTGATGGTTCTATGAGTGCTTTAGCTAATTTAACTAATGATAATGGAAACAATTCTTTAAATATAACAGTAACAGATACAAGTGCCGTAGCCTCAGAACTTATAACACTTGATACAAAAACATCTAAAGCTATTGATACAGATACAAATGTAAATACAATTACAGGAACAGCAACAGATATTAAAACAGTAGTAGAAGCTAGTGGGATAGATACAGCCGTGGATGTTGATGTTACAGTTACTGTAGGAGAAGCAACAGTTTCAGAACAAATTGCAATTGACTCACAAACTACAGGAACAATAACAGCAACAATCACTCAAGGAGATGTAAATACTCTTAAAACATTAACTTCTTCGGGAGGAGTTCATGCTTTAACAATTATTCTAGCAGATATAAGTGCAACAGCTGGAGATTTAAATATTATTGATTCAAAAACATCAATAAATGTAGACGCTTCAAGTATTGCAAATATAACAAGTAGTTCAATATCAGATGTAAAAACTTTAATCACAAATAAAACAAGCGCAGGAATTGACGGAGATTGGAATGTAGTTATTTCAGATACTCTAAGCGCAGCAGATGCAAAAATAGTAAATACAGCAACATCTGGAAATATAGATATTCAAGCTTCAACAACACTTGATGGAACAACAGCAGATGTCTTAGCTATTGTAAATAATGCAAGTTTTACAACAAATACAAACTATGCAACAACTTTAAGTGATACAGCTAGTGCAACAGATGTAAATGCAATAGCAAATGATACAGCAGGAGTTGTAACAGCAGTAGTAACAGCAGGAACAGCTTCAGCTTTAAACGCAGCTTTATTAAATGCAAATACAACTGATAAATTGACTTTAACCCTTACAGATGGAACTTTAGCTTCAGTTGATAATTTATTAGCTTTAAGTTCTAAAACATCTGAAACAATAAATGCCAATTCTATTACTAGTCTTACTGATAGCTACAGTGATTTAAACGCACTTTATTCTTCATCTGTAATAGTAGGACTTGGAAATGAAGCAGTTACTATAAGTGATACACAAAGTGCTGCAAATGTAAACACTATCCTAGGAAAAACAAGTGGCGATGTAACAGCTACTGTAACAGCAGGAACAGCAAGTAGTTTAAATACTGCCTTAAATAATGCAAGTGCATCTGATAAACTTAATTTAACTACAACAGGTACAACAGCAAGTGCTAGTGATCTTTTAAATTTAGATGGAAAAACATCTATAACCGTAGATGCTACAAGTATAACAAACATAACAGGAACAGGGGCAGAGTTAGCAGCAATAGCAGCAGCAGATATAAATACAAATGCAAATTATACAGCAACACTAAGTGGAACATCAGATATAAGTGATATAAATATTGTTTCAGCTGATACCTCAGGTGCAATTACAGCAACAGCTGCTGCTAATGATGCTGCTACTTTAAATAGTACTCTTACAAGTAAATCAATAGATGAAATATCATTAACTGTAAATGGTGCAACAGCAACTGCTACAGACCTTAATAGTTTAGATGCTAAAACTGCAAATGATATAACAGTAAATGCTACTAAAGTTACTGGTGATTTCACAGACTTAGAAACACTTTATGTAACAAATAAAGATAATTTTGCAGGACTTGGAAATGAAGAAGTAACAATAAATGATGATACTTCAAGTGTAAATGTAAATACAATAGCAAATGCTACAAATCAAAAAGTAACTGCGACTGTATCAGAATCTGATCTTGCAACAAATTTAGATTTAGAACTTTCAAGTACAGATATAAATGATGATATTACAATTGATTATTCAAATGCAGGTACACTTGATTTCAATAATGTTGATAATTCAGCTTCTATAAAAGATATTAATTTTGCAAATGGAACAAATGAAGTAGAATTCGATTCAGCAAACCAGTTTAATAATATGACTATGAATTTAACAGATATTGATGGGGTGGATGACACTATTAGCTTTACTAATGAGTTTACAAATCAAACAGATTTAGACTTTAGTAAGGTAAATGGCTTTGAAAATCTTAATTTATCAAATGGAAATGATAAATTAAATATCACAAGTGATGAACCAGCAAATATAAATGGAGAAGATGGGAATGATGAATTTACTCTTGATTTTACAAATATTGATACTAAAATAATTAATGGAGGAAATGATACAACAGGAGACAAAGTTAATTTAACTGGAACTTCAAATGCAATTACAGCAGATGAAGAGTTTGGACATATCAATTCATTTGACAATATAGAGAGTCTTGATTTTACAAATTTTGATTTAAATGCTTCTTCTGGAGCTGAATTTGAATTAACAGGAGAGTTAATTGGAGCTTGGACAGATGGAAGCAATAAATTGAGTTTAATTTTGGATTCAGATGATGCTTCAAAATTAAAATTCACAGATAGTAATGGAACTACAGGAACAGGAGATGATACATTATATGGAGATTCAGGGTCAGCAATTACTAGTGGATCATATACTCTTGATGATAATGGAACACAAGTTACTTTAGATATTATAATACAACCATAATAGGAGAAAGAATGTACAAAAATATAGAAATTTTAGATAAAGAAAAATTAAAAGGTTTTAAATTTGACGAAGTGAATACTATTTTAGTAGCAAAAAGTATAGGTTTAATCCCTCTAGGTTTTTCAGAAGTATGGACAGCAGCACACGATTGTCCTGTTATTATTAATTCTCTTGATAGAGGTGAGTTTACAGCTTTTACAGGTATTACAACTGAATTAAATATTTATAATAAAGAAAATGCATATATACCAGCCTTTGTTAGAACTTACCCATTTTTAAGTGTTGATATTAAAAATGAAGAAGGTACCTTTTCTAGTGTTATTTCAATTGATAATAATTCACAATATGTAAGTAAAAAGAAAAAAGAAAATATTTTTACAAAAGATAAACAATTAAGTGAAAATGTAAATTCAAAAGTAGAAACAATAAGAGAATTAAATAGACAAAGAGATATTTCAAGAAAAATTGTTCAAGAATTAAAAGAGAATGATTTATTAATTAAAAAAGATTTTAAAGTAAAAAATAATGATATAGAAAAAACTTTTTTAGAAGAGTTTTATATAGTTGATGTAAAAAAATTAGTTAATATTGAAGATTCTATTATTGCTTCTTGGGCAAAAAAAGGTTGGATGGGTATTATAGATGCACATATAAAATCTTTATCAAATTTCCCAAAAGTCTTATTAGGAAAATAATGAATGAGTAAACAAAATTTTAATAAATTAGTAAAAGCAAAAGAGGGATTTTGTTTATATAATAAAAATGATATTTATGTGGGGCGTTCTATTGAAAATTATGGAGAATTTTCACAATTAGAAGTAGAACTTTTTTCTCAAATTTGCCAAGAAGATGACACTATTATTGAAGTAGGTGCAAATATTGGCACACATACGCAATATTTTTCAAATAAAGTAGGGGAAAAAGGAAAAGTTCTAGCCTTTGAGCCTCAAAGAATCGTATTTCAAACACTTTGTGCAAATATTGCTATAAATTCCATGACAAATGTATATACATATCAAATGGCTTTAGGAAATGAAGAAAAAACAATTTTAATTCCACCTCTTGATTACTCAAAAAATGGTAATTTTGGAGGAGTAAGTGTAGATGGATTTAAAAATGGAGAGCCAGTAGTTCAAAAAAAATTGGATTCATTTATAGATGAACTTAACAAAGTAAAATTTATTAAAATAGATGTTGAAGGCATGGAAGAAGAAGTTTTAAAAGGTTCTAAAAAACTTATAGAAAAATTTAAACCTATATTATATTTAGAAAATGATAGACAAGAAAAATCTCACTCTTTGATTGATTATATAAAAGAATTAGAATATGAACTTTATTGGCATCTTCCAAGACTTTATAATCCAAAAAATTTTTATAATAATCAAAATAATATTTTTGGAAATATTGTTTCAGTTAATATGTTGTGTATTCCTAAAAGTTCGAAAATAAAAGTTGATAAAATGCAAAAAATAGAAGACAGTAGTTTTCATCCAATGAGAAAAATAAGTGAAGAAAGAAGATAAGGAAAGATAAGTGAGCAGTAAAGAAAATATTATAAATTTATTAAAAAAAGCCTATGAATCTTATTTGAAAAATGACTTAGAAGTTTCAAAAAAAAACTATTTAGAGATTTTAAAATTAGATGAAAAAAACAATGAAGCTTTGGGAAATTTAGGGGTTATTTATAGAGCACAAGGGGAAAATAAAAAAGCCTATGATTGTTATATAAAAGCTATTAATTTAAATCCTAAAAATTATATGACATATAATAATTTAGGAAATCTTTTAAAAGATACAAAAAATTATAAAGCAGCATTAAAAGTATATGCAGATGGAATAAAAGCAAATCCAAAAAATTATCATGGATATAATAACATAGGAATGGTTTTTGAAAAGCTAAATGATGATGAAAAAGCAATTAGTGCTTATAAAAATGCCGTTAGAGTAAATCCAAAGTTTGAAAAAGCAGTAAATAATATTGGAGTAATCCTTTATAAACAAAAAAAATATTTGCAAGCTATAGATATTTTTAAAATAGCTTTTAATATAAATCCCTCGTATACAGAAGTTTTTTCTAATATAGGAGCTTGTTATAACAAACTTAAAATGCATGAAAAAGCAATAGAAAATTTGGAAAAAGCAATAAAGTTTAACCCTAAAAATGCAGGTGCATATACAAATTTGGGAAATGTATATAACAAGCTAAAAGATTATAAAAAGGCTGCAAAATATCATGAAAAATCTATTGATTTAGAACCCAATGGCTCAAATGCTTATAGTAATGTAGGAACTTCATATAAATATTTGGGGCAAACAAATAAAGCTATAGACGCATATAAAAAAGCAATTGAATTAAATCCAAATTTTGAAAATGCTCACTTTGATTTAGCAACTATTCTTTTAGCAAAAGGGGATTTAAAAGAAGGTTTTAAAGAGTATGAATGGAGATTTAAAAAAGAAGAAATGTCTGGACATATTCTAAATAATAAAGATATTTTCTCAAAACCTATGTTTAAAGGAGTTGAAAACGTCGAAAACAAAACTATTTTACTTCACAGTGAACAAGGCTTTGGTGACTCAATTCAACTAATTAGATTTCTTCCTTTATTAAAAGAGAAATTTAAATGTAAAATTGCAGTTAAATGTAGAGATGAACTAAAAGAACTTTTTAAGTGTATTGATGAAATTGATATTCTAACAAATAGAAGTGAAGCTACACCAAACTTTGATTATCATCTTTCTATAATGAGTATGCCTTATGTTTTAGGACTTTCATCTGTAAAAGAACTAATAGTGAAAACTCCATATTTATATGCTTCAAAAGATAAAGAATTAGAAGTTAAAGAAGAAAAAGGAAAGTTGAATATAGGAATATGTTGGTCAGCTTCAACGACATCAGAAAGTTATGAAGAAAGAGTATTACAACTAAAAAGTTTTTTACCTCTTATAAATAATGATAAAATTAATGTCTATAATCTACAAATTGGAGAAGATAAAAAAGAGATTCAAGACTTAGGTTTAGAAGATAAAATAATTGATTATACAAACAACTTGAGTGATTTTTCCAAAACAGCTTCTTTAATAAAAGAGCTTGATTTAGTAATCTCTTCAGATACTTCAGTAGTACATCTTTGTGGCGCTTTAAATATCCCTACTTGGGTTTTAGTTCCAAAAGTTCCTGATTGGAGATGGCAAATAAAAGGAGCTAATTCTTCTTGGTATAAAAGTGTTACAATTTTTAGACAAAAAAGCCTTGGCGTTTGGGAAAGCGTATTTCAGTCTATTTATGCTAAGATTTTTAGTAATTTTAGAATAAAAGTAAAATAAAAAATATTAAAATAGTATAGGAAAATAGTGGAACAAAATTTAAATAGTGAAGTTAATAATGAATTAGAAGAACAAAAACAAAGAGAAGATTTTCCTTTATTATATTCGCTAAAATATATATTAGATTTTTATTTTGGAGATATTTCCTTAGAAACCATACAAAATTTCTCTGCAAAATCTACTTTAGGATTTACTCCTGAAATAGCGATTGATGTTGCAAATGAAGTAGGTTTAAGTGCTATTGAAAAAGATATTTTAGCCTCAGAAATTCCTTCTCATTTTTTTCCTTGTATTATTCTAGATAAAAACGATAATCCTTTTGTATATATTAAAAAAGATAGAGACGTATATCTTTATAATCCAAAAACAAAAGAGCAAATAAAAGAAAATCCTAGTTTTTTAAAACATTTTAAAAAAGCAATTTTAATATTTAGAGATGCAAAAAAAGAGAAAATGTTAAATGAAACTAGGAGTAAATCTTGGTTTTGGAATCCTGTTAAGACTTTTTGGCGTTCATATATAGAAATAGGTTTTCTTACTTTTTTTATAAATATCTTTGCCCTTGCTGTGCCTTTATTTACAATGAGTGTTTATGATAGAGTTGTTCCAAATAATGCAGTGGAAACACTTTTTGTTTTAGCTTTTGGTGTTGTTATTATTTTACTTTTTGATATATATTTTAAAAGTGTAAGAAATCATATTATTGAAAAAGTAGGAAAAAAACTAGGGGTTTATTTAGAAGAAGAGTTAATGAAAAGAATGCTTAACCTAAAATCAGAGTATGACAATATGTTAATTGGTTCAAAAGCAAATCTTTTTAGAGAACTAAGTCAAATAAAAGACTTCTTTGCTACAAAATCTATACTTCAAATTATCGATTTACCTTTTTTCTTTATGGCTGTTATTGTAATATTTATTATCTCTCCTGCTGTTGCAGCAGTTCCTCTTATAGTTGCAATTATTATTATTATTTTTAATGTAATTATGCAAATACCAATTGCAAACTTAAGTAAAAAAAATATTGAAAATATACAATCAAAAAACTCCTATTTAGTTGAAACCTTACAAGGAAGTGAGATAATAAAACTTTCAAATGCAAGTTCTACAAAGCTATTTAATTGGAGAAGCTTAGTTGCTGTTACAGATAATATTGGGCACAAAATCCAATCATTAAATGTATTTTCAATGAATCTATCACAAACAGTAGTACAATTTGTTACTATGGCTGTTATTGTTGTGGGAGTTTTTGAAATTGCAAATAAAAACCTAACGGTTGGGGGATTAATTGCTGTAACTATTCTTTCAAGTAGGGCTATGGTTCCTGTTATTCAAACTTCTATGATGGTTATTAGACTCAAAGAAATAAAAGAATCTTTAAATAATATAAATGAGTTTTGGCATTTGCCTTTAGAAAATGAAAAAGATGTGGAAGTAGGTATTGGAAAATTAAAAGGTGATATAGAGTTTTCTGATGTTAGTTTTTTCTATAAAAATAGTAAATATGCCTCAATAATGGATTGTAATATAAAAATAAAAGCAGGTGAGAAAGTTGGAATTATTGGACAAACAGGAGCTGGGAAAACAACTTTTTTAAGGCTTTTAACAGGACTAGATACAGCTACAAATGGAAGTATTTATTTAGATGGACATGAAATTTCGACACTTCATCCTGTTGAAGTTAGGCAAAATGTTGGAGTTATGCCTCAAGAGCCATTTTTATTTTCAGGTTCACTAAAAGAGAATATTGAAATATCAAAGCCTATTAGTAAAGAAAGAATGATGGCTTTAATCAAATTGACAGGATTAGATGAGTTAATTAAAAAATCAGGTCAAGGTGATGGTTTGCAAGTAGGGGAACGTGGTTCAAATCTTTCTGTGGGACAAAGACATTTAGTAGCCTTAGCAAGGGCAATTTTAAATGACCCTCCAATTATGGTTTTAGATGAACCAACAACAGGCTTAGATGTTGGATTAGAAAAAACTTTAATAAAGCATGTAAAAGAAATGTTAGAAGATAAAACACTAATTGTAATTACTCACAGATTTGCAGCTTTAGAGCTTGTAGATAGAGTGATTGTATTAAACAATGGTAAAATAGTAGCGGATGGACCAAAAGATAAAGTCTTAGCTTCATTACAACAAAAAAGGCAAGTATAAATGAGTGCTAGATTATTTGAAGAAACAAAATGGAATTATTATGTTTCAGTTGTTCCTATTATGTTATTTTTTATTGCATTTCTAGCTTGGGCTTCTTTAAGTGAGATTGATGAAGTAGTAAGAGGAAGTGGAAAAGTAGTACCATCTGGCCAAACAAAAATATTACAAAACTTTGAAGGTGGTATTATCTCTAATATAGCTGTAAAAGAGGGGGATAAAGTCTCAAAAGGCGATGTTATTTATACTCTTTCAAATGAATTTTTTAAGGCAGATTTAAAAGCAAAAGAGATAGATTTATTAGCTTTTGAAGCAAATTTAATAAGATTAAAAGCCTCAATTGATGAAAGAGAAGAAATTATTTTTCCAAAAGAATCACTTGAAAAAATTCCTGATATTGTAGAAAATGAAAAACGAATTTTTAACGAAGATTTAAAAAATAGAGAAACTAAAATTAGTATTGCAGAAGATCAATTAAAACAAAAAAAATACAAGCTAAAAGAAGCAGAAACTAAATATGAAAACCTCAATTTAGAATTAAATCTTGCCCAAGCAAATATGAAAATACTTGAATCTTTGTATAGGAAAAATGCTGTTTCAAAAAAAGAATATATAAGTGAACTTTCAAAAAAACAAAGTATTGTTACTAAATTATCAGAAACAAGAAACTCTATTCCAATTATAAAAGAAGAAATTCAAGAGGCAAGAGGAAAAATCAAAACTGTAAAATCAGAAATAAGATCAAAACATTTACAAAAATATTCAAGCATAAAAGCAGAGATTAATAAATTAATTGAAAAAAAGAAAGCTAATACAGATAGAGAACTTAGAAAAGAAGTAGTCTCTCCTGTAAATGGAATTATTAATAAATTATATTTTTATACAGTTGGAGGAATAGTAAAAGCTGGAGATAAAATGGCTGAGATTACTCCAATTGAAGATTCTTTAACTATTGAAGCTAGAATAAATACCTCAGATAGAGCCTTGATTTGGAGTGGGCAAAATGTTTCTGTTGAAATTACTGCTTATGATTTTTCTAAATATGGCTTATTAAATGCTGAAATAATCTCTATTTCAGCCGATTCTTTTGAAGATAGAAGTGGAAGTGTATTTTATTTAGTAAAAGTAAAAGCTGATGTAAATCAATTTGCACCTGATTTGCCAATCCTTCCTGGAATGGTTGCAAATATAAATATTTTAACTGGAAAGAAGACAATTCTTAAATATATTATTAAACCTTTAAAGAACATTGGAAAAAATGCATTAGTTGAGCAATAGATTGTCATTATTTTGTTATTCTTTTATTATTTTTATGCTAATTAAGTCAAAATTTAAGTAGCTTTTGGGTAGCATAATTAACTTTAAAGTTATATTTCGGGGTTCATATGTTTAGTTTTTTTAAGTTTCTTCAAAATTTTCTAAAAGATTTGAAAAAAAAGAAGGGATTGTGGTTTACAATTCTTGCTGTTCTTTCAATCTCAGGTATCTTTTTATCTTTGTATATTCTTACAAGTTTAACAGATAACGTTTCAAAAGATGTTTATAATAACATTGCAAATAATTATGTTAAAAACTATAAAAATAGAGTTTTCAAAAAAGAAGAATCTTATAAAAAAATTATTATTGCTCTTGAATCAAACAAAACATTTATTAATAATATAGAGAATAATGAAATTGCATTAGTGGAAGAAAAAATAAATGATTTTAATGAAAAATTTAAAAAAACTGGTTTTGAAACTGTTCATTTAAAGTTTTATCCAGTTTTAAATCAAGTTAATCAATATAGAAATAGTGTAAACTCAGTAATAACTACAAAATCAAAAATATTTGGAATAGAAGTATTGCAAGATGGTATATTTTATGTTTATCTTGAACCAATTATGAAAGATGGTGTTTTAGTTGGTATTTTAGAGTTAAAAGATGAACTTCATAATCAAAAGAAAGAGTATTTAAGAGATGATGTTGTTTTTCTTTTCTTACTTGAAGAGAGAATGTTAAATCAATTATCAATAAAAACAAGAAATGGAAAATATAGGGAAGTGGTTGACACTTTGCATGTTGAAGAATTAAAATATGATGGGCAGTTTTTCTCAAAAATTATTGATTTAGGAAAAGATGGATTAAAAGAGATGCTTGAAGTTGGTTATTCTGTTGATGAGACATACTTTAGAGCTTCATATAAAGTTTCTGACATAAATGGTAATGTTATTGGGCTTATTGTATTTGGTGAAACAGTTGATGGAAGTCGTGCTTTTGTTAATATTGTTCACAACATGACAAAAACTGTTACTACAGTTGCTTTAGGTTTAGTAATTTCAATATTACTATTTATGTTCTAGAAGGACTTTGATGAGACGTATAAAAATATTAAAGATTTATTTTATATTTATTCTTTTCTTGGTTTTTTTAATTTTTTCAAATCTTGAATTAATCAAATCATTTTTTATGGCAACTATAACTTTTAATATTGCAATTTTAACAATATTTTCAATTGGACTTTTAATACTTTATCAAGCAGCCATAAAACTTACCATGCTTTCTGGTACTTTTGGTATTCTAGCTTATAAAAAAGGTCAAGCTTTAGAGTTTTATTTAGAAGGAATTACTGGTATCTTTCCTGCAACTATTGCACATATGTTTAATAAAAGAGCTAAAAAAGGTGTTCTTTATTTTACAGAAGGTGAAGCAAAAGATGTAACAGAATGGCTCATAGATCAGTTTTTTAATCAAAAAGGTTATACAAGCTTTTTTGTTGGAACTTCACTTATGTTAGGACTTTTTGGAACATTTACAGGACTTCTAGTTGCTATTGATGAAATGGGTGCAATTATTTTATCTTTTGGTGGTGATGATATTGATATTGGTGAAGTAATGACTAACTTTGCAGGCCCTTTAAGTGGTATGTCAATTGGGTTTGCTTCTTCACTATTTGGAGTTGCCTCTGCAATTATATTAAATGTAATGCAATATATACTTTCACGAAATCAAGCTGCTTTTATGAATGATATTGAAGATTGGATGAAAGGGAAAATAATAGATTCTCAAACTTCAGAATCTATGGAAGAATCTGAAGGTATAAGAGGAATGATTCCTGCAACAGCTGATGGTATGAATATGAAAGGTGGATTTTTAGATGTCTTCGTTGATACTATGGGAGACTTTACTGACAAACTTGATAAATCAAATAAATCATCAGAAGATATTTATAATCTTATTACTGAAAATTTAGTTAATTCAAATAGAAGTACAGAAAAAGAATCAGTTTTACTTGAAAATGTTGTAAATAATTTAAGAGAACTAAATGTTAATCAATTTTCAAATGCTTCAATGATGGAAGAGTCTTTACAAGAAATATCAAATGTTATTTTAGCAGAACATAGAACTGTTAAAAAAAGTCTTGCCCTTCAAGAAGAGAATAATAAATTACTTATAGAATTAGTTAATTCTTTAAATAATCGAATTGATAAGATAGAAAGTAAATAGGTTTTTAGTATATGGCAAAAAGATGTGATGAAGAATTTAACCCCTGGCCATCATTTGTTGATATATTTTCATCAGTTATTTTAGTAATGCTGCTATTTTTACTAGTAGTTTTAGTAAATCTTGGTTATTACGCGCAATTTAAATATAAAGTTTCATATACTGGTTCTATAACTACAGATGACTTGATTTTAAATGATAATCCAAAAGAAATAAAAATCCAAGAAGAAAAAATTAAACAAAGTGAATCAGATATTGAATCTATTACACAAAAAGAACCAAGTCCTACTCTTTCTGTACAAAAAATGCAAAGTGAAATAATAAGATTAAAAAAGATTATTGAAGAAAAAACTGTAAAAGCAAAAGAGAAAAAAGAATCTGAAATTGAATCAGGAGGAATTGATGTTAAAGATAGAAAAGATGATGACAATAAATCAAAACAAGCAACAATTTCTACAAAAGATTATTTTATAATTTCATTTAAAGGAAATGAAATTTTCATTGATAATGCAATTACAAAAAAATTAAAAGTATTTATAAAAGATACACAAGAAAAATATAAAAATCATAAAATTATGATTACAGCTGCTGATCCAAAAGGACAAGCTAGTGCAACTATAGCTAAACAAATTTCATTAGCTAGAACAATTGGGGTTAGAAATTTAATAAGAAAGCTTGACTATGATAAAAAAGATGTAAGAGTTGATTTATTAGCAAGCACTCAAATAAAAGAACAAGTAAATGAACAAAATGGTTATTTAGTAATTAGGATAAAAAGATAATGAAAATTAATTTATTTAAATATATATTAATACTAATATTCATAACTACATATTCCTTTGCCCTTGATGATGAAAATAAAGATTTAAATTTAATCGCACCAAAAAAATTAAATAAAATAAAAGGAAAAAAAGAGCCTTTAAAAGTTATAAATAAGAAAGAAATCATAGGTGATTATTCATCTCCTAAAGTTTCCAAAGGAAATATAGAAAAAGGGAAGATTGATCTTTCAGATTACAAACAAGTAAAACTAATTGATACAGTTCTTGAAACTTTATCTCGTACTGATTTATTAAAATCAGCTAGAGAAAGAGTGATTCAATATGAACTAAAACTAAAAAATGCAGTTGCTGATTATTATCCTACTATTGATGCTGAATATAATTATGGTAAAACTAGATCTACTCCTAGTGGAGAGGAAGGTAATAGATTTAAATTTTACAAAGATAATAATTATAGGGTAGTATTAAGACAAAATATCTATGCAGGTGGAGCAACCTTAAACAATGTAAAAAGTATTGAAAAAAAGTTAGAAGTTGCAAAAAATCAATATAAAAATGTTTTAGACAAAGAAATAAAAAAAGCTATAAAAGCTTATTTTGGAGTAGTTTTTGCAAATCGTTCAGTGATGGTAAATGAACGAAATATGAAAAAATTAAAAAAGATTTTGGAAATTGTTACAATCAAATATGAGAATGGAGCAGCTTCAATTGGCGATTTAACTTCAATAAAAGCAAATGTGGCAAATGCTATGACAAAGTTAGTAAAAGTTAATTCAAAATTTATTGAATCATTAAGATATTATGAATATATAGTTGGAGTAAATTTTGAAAAAACATTACCTTATGAAAGAAATTTTGATGTAGATGTAAGCAATTTTGATGAACTATATAAAAGAGCTTTGGAAAATAATAAAGATTTAATAAATTATTACAAATCAATAGAAGATGAAAAATTTATTCAAAAAAGAGCAAAGGCAAAATTTAGGCCAAAAGTTGATTTTGAACTTTCATATAAAAAAAGTACTGCAGCAGAAGATTTAGATGAAGAAGAATCTGATTTAAATGGAAAAATAAAACTCTCATATAATATATTCAATGGTGGAAGAGATAAAAATAAAGTTCTTGAATCAAATAGTAAAATACGGGATTTAAACTATAAATTATCTGAAGAAAAAAGAAAGTTAAAATGGAATTTATCGAAGATTTATACTTCAATAAGCTCAGTTTCCCAAGCATTAGATAGTACAATTGCAGAAATAAAAGCATCTAGAAAAATGGTTAGTTCTTATTGGGATACATTTAAGCTTGGAGAACAGGATTTAAATACTTTGTTACAAGGGCAAAGACAATTAAATGCAGCAGAAACAGAGCTTGTAAATTATGAGAAAAGTAATATAACAGACTTTTTTAATATCTTAGAGTTAACAGGAGATTTATCATCATTTTTTGATGTAGACCCAGAAAATTCAAGATTTATTGATTTTAGCAGTAGTGATTATAAAAGAGTAATCTTACCAAAAGATGGCGATAGTATTGATTTAGATTTAAATACAGGCAAAAAAATCAAAAAAGAAGAAGTTGAAAAAAACTTATTGGAAGAAAAAGAAAAAATAATAAAAGATATTCCTCTTCCTGAACCTTCAATTAATGATAATATTAAAAAATTTCAAGAAGACTTTTTAAATTTTGATGATGATAGCTATATGATTGAAATTTCTTCTTTTGGAAATATTTATGATTCATTTGACTTTATAAAAGAGAATAATTTTGATACAAATTCATTTTCATATGATGTTGTAAAACTATATAATATTGAAACAAGAATTGCACATAATAACTTTAAAACTATTTTAGAAGCTAAAGCTTATTTAGAAGCTTTAGAGGCAAAAAAGCTAAATAAAAAATATGAAATTAGAAAAGTAAAAGATATAAAAGTTTTATATAATAAATATCTTGATGGTTTAAAAATAGAAGTTAAAAAAACTAAACCAAAAATTAAAATAGTAGAAAAAATTAGACAAGCAATAAAAAAAGAAGAGTTTGAAACAAATTTAGAGTTTAAAAACAAGTTTTTAAATTCAAAAGATAGTGCATATACTATTAATATATCTTCTTTCACAAATATTGATAGTGTAGAAGCTTTTATTATAAAAAATGATATTTATGAAGAGTCTTTTTTCTTTAAATATGGAGATAATGGTCAGCTTATAAAACTAGTTTTTGGAATTTATAAGGATTATAATAAAGATTTAGAAGAAAAAATAAATAGTTTTATTATTGAAAATGCTAATATCTTTCCTATTGTTGAAAAAATATCATCTATTAAAAGACAATTTAATAATAATCTTGATTTAAACACAAAAAAAGTCGTGCCAGTTGAGTATGAATATATAAATGTATCAAAAAAAGATTTGATAAAAATACCAACAAAAAATGAAAAGATTAAAAATCAAAAAATCAAAAGTGAAAAAATTAAAGAAGAAAAATTAAAATTAAAAAATAAAGAAAATGAAGAAATTCTGACAATAACAAAAAGACCAAGTTTAGATGATATAGACAAAGATAAGAAAAAAGTATTAAAAGAGATAAAAAATGAATTAGAAAGTATTTTACCTAAAAATAAGAACATAGATAAAATAAAAGAAGAAGTAGCAGAAGAGAAAAGACTAGAAAAAGTTAGATTAGAGGCTCAAAAGAAATCAGAATTAAAATTATCAGAAGAGAAAAAATTAGCTGAATTAAAAAGACAAGAAGAGCTAAAACTTGCAAAAATTGCAGAAGATAAAAGACTAGAAAAAGC
>Ga0193962_1000024_pt1 | contig 78820 bp, 74 predicted proteins | sample FB_5_MG_FD_140335 | JGI IMG/M metagenome (GOLD analysis project Ga0193962, IMG submission 140335) | Microbial mat bacterial communities from the Broadkill River, Lewes, Delaware, United States - FB_5_MG | ecosystem: Environmental > Aquatic > Freshwater > River > Microbial mats | place: USA... | reverse complement strand
ATATACAAATAATTTGACAAACTCTTGTATTGATCAAATAAGTTTTGAAAATACTCTAAAAGAAAAGAAATATAAAAAAAGAAATCAGTATTATGAAATATACAATACAAAAATAGATAAAGTTTCTTTATTAGAAAAATTTGATTCAAATACTTATACTGTGGAAAATATATTATCAAGATATGAACCTAAGCATCCTGACTTTTTTAAGCTTGTTTCTAAACTTGATTTAAATAAGCTTTCAATAAAACAATACAATAAGCTAAGATTAAATATTGAAAGATTAAAGCTTATTAAAGATTATAATAATGATAGTTTTGTACAACTAAATGTTCCTTCATATAATTTTACATTTTATGAAAATGGAGAAGTTGAAAGAAAATTTGGAACGATTGTCGGTGAAGAGATGAGTCAAACTCCAATTTTATCAAGTAAAATGTCACATTTTATTATAAATCCTGCTTGGAATATTCCAGATTCAATTGCAAAAGAGACTATTATTCCAAGAGCTTTAAAAAATAAAAACTACTTAAAAAGTAAAAATATAGTTATCCGAAAGAATTATAATTTAGATTCTAAAAAATATAATTTTAAAGATATAAATTGGAAAAAATATCTAAAAAAACAAGTTAAGTATATTCCATATAAATTTATTCAATTGCCATCGCAAACAAATGGAATGGGTAGAGTTAAGTTTATGTTTCCAAATGAACATGCGGTTTATATGCACGATACAATTGGCTCTTGGAGATTTAAAAGTAATAAAGAAAAAATTAGATTTGTAAGTCATGGGTGTGTAAGATTAGAACATCCAATTAGTTTTTTAAAGCATTTAACAATAAATTATACGCCTAAAACTTACAAAGATATTAGAAAAAGCTATTTAAGAAACCAAATGAGAACAGTAGACTTAAGTAAAAAAGTACCTGTTCATATCACTTATTTAACTTCGTTTATCAAGAAAAATGGTGAACTTGGATTTTATAAAGATGTTTATGGATATGATAAAATTCAAAAATTAAACTTCTCTGTTAAAGAAGAGTTTACAACTTTAGCCTCTATAAATAAAGAGAATAAAAGCTTTTAATCTTAACTATTTATAGGCTCTTTTCTAGACCATAATCTTTCATTTAGTTTCAATTGTTCTACAATACTAAGAGCTAAAACAAGTGTATCTATATACTCTTTTGTAATTTCCTCATTTAATAAGGACTTAAAAACTGTTGGCTCGAATAAGTCTTTGTCATAGTTTATTGCTAAATAAATATTATTTTGTACAAAAGATATTGATATATCGTGCTTTGTTTTTTTCTTAAACTTTAACAAGTTTTCCATAAGAGAATGACTTAAAATATATCTAGCTTCTATTTGATCATTGGAATAAACAACAAACTCTTTTTCAAAATCTGGATTATCCATTTTTACGAGTTCTTCTCTTGCTTGATTTTTTGATTGCAACCAAGAACCAATAAAATCACCAAAAGCATTTTGTGCAAAATCAGGTAAGATTATTGTTCTTCCTTGAAAATTTTTATTAAAATCAGCAATTATAAAAAGACCTTGAAATAGAGTAAGATATTTTGTTCTTCCCTTTGAATCTTTATATCTTTTTTGTGCATGAACATCAGAGAATTGTATCTTTGTAGAATCAATTTGTCCAAGAATAAAATCATTTCCATTAAATTTATCAGGTTTTTCAAAAAGTAGTGAATTAATAAAATCTTTTTTTTGAATATGAAGATTTGCTGAGTAATTCAAGTTTGGCTCTAACTCTTTTATTAGAGGCTTTATAATCTTTTCTTTAAATTCATTTCTATAATCACGTTTAAAATATTTAAATAAAAATGAACTCAAAATAAAAAAAGCTACAAGAAAGAAAGTTAAAAAATCTGTACTATTAGCTTTATTGTAAAAGAAAAAGAAATAAACTATTGCCATGTTCCAAAAAATAATAAAAAGAACAAATATTATTTTAAAACGAAGTTTTTTTCTTTTTTCTTCAAATTTTTCTAAACTTTTATATAAACTTGAATAATAAAAACTTGTTAACTCTTCAACAGTTTTCATTAGTTATCAAATAATTCTTTTACATTTATATTTTCTTTTTGACTCTCTTTTATTTCAAATAAAGACTTTTTTTCATAAGACATAGCTTTTGCTATAAAATTTGTAGGAATCATTTCTAAAGCATTATTATAATCTGTAACAGCTTGATTATATGCTCGTCTTGAAGCTTGTATTTGTTCTTCTACTTCATTTAAAGAAGATTGTAATTGCATAATATTTTCATTTGCTTTTAATTCAGGATAAGCTTCTACAGCAATCATTAAAGAGCCAAGAGCAGATGACATCTTATCATCTAAAGAGATTACTTCTCTTTCATCAAGGTTATGCTTAATAGATTTTGTACGTAAAGAAGTAACACTTTCTAAAAGTGATTTTTCGTGAGCCATATATTGCTTTACACTAGCAATTAAATTTGGTATTAAATCGTGTCTTTTTTTCAGTTGTGTATCAACAGAAGCAAAGATATTTTCTACTTGATTTTTTTTATTTACTAGTGAATTGTACATTAACACAAGTATTAAAACTAAAATAGCAAGTAAAATTAAAGTTGTTGTCATAAATATTCCCTTATTTTAATAGACAGATTATAGAATGAGAAATCTTAAAAAAATATTATTTTCCTGATTTTACTAGTAAAACAAGTGTTTTATAGTTCATAATTGTAATAAGTTTCACTTTTTAGTGTCTGTTATTACCTCTTTTTTCAAAACAGACTCGATTCCTGCCATTAGTTTTAGCTCTATATAAAGCTTTATCAGCTCGTTTTAGTGCACTTTCAATATTATATTCTTTGTCAATATCTATTTGTGCTACACCTAAACTTATTGTAAATTTAAACTCTTTATTTGAAGGAAGAATTAATCTTGAGCTTTCTATTAACTTTCTAATATTTTGGGCTACTATAGTAGCATTTTCAATAGAACTATTTGGCAGAAGGATTACAAACTCTTCTCCTCCGTATCTACAAATTATGTCACTTTTTCTTTGGTACTCTATTAGCTTATTTGATAAAGTAATTAAAACTTTATCCCCAAATTGATGACCATAAGTATCATTTACTTTTTTGAATTTATCAATATCAAGAATTATAATTGACAAATCTTTTTTTTCTCTTTTTGAAAGAGATAATATCTTCTCAGACAACTCACTAAAATATCTTCTATTGTATAATTTTGTCATAGGATCAGTTGAAGCTAAAAGTTTTAATTCTATTTGCTTGATTCTATCTTCTTCTTTTTCTTGTTCCATGATTTTAAATTTATATGAAACTAAATAAGAAAGAAGAAAAGCTTCCAAAATAAGACCTATACTTGTACCATGTGAAGAGACATAATTAACATCTACCCAACCTATATAATAAAAAAGAGCATAAATACTAAAAATCAAATAAAAGGTATGTGCAAATAAAAATATTTTTATTAGTTTGTCATTTTTTAAATAAATACTAATACTAATCCACATAAAAATAATAAGGGCATAGTTAAGAGCCAAAGGCATAATTTTTAAAGCACTAGTAAAATCTATTAGTCCATAAATAAAGTTTATAAAAGCTACTAGCATAACGCTATTTAGTAACTTATGTTCTTTTATATAATATATTTCTGTTTTGAAAATAGTTTGAATAAAGAGTGATAAAAAAATAGGAGCTATCATTATTCCAAAATTAAATCTTAATGGAATAGCTCCATATATTTCAAAATAGTGAGCCATAGAACCATAAACATAAAATATCCATAAAGCAGAGGAAGTGAGATATAGTGAGTAATATAAATACTCTTTATACCTTGAAGATATAAATATTAAAAAATTGTATAAAGCTAGCGCTAATAATAATCCAGAGATTAAAACAGCATCTACTTTTTCATAAATTAAATATTTTGTAGATTCTTTTTGAGAAAATATCGAAAAATCGTAGAAAAAATAAGCTGGTGTTTTTTGCCGTACATATATAGTTTTGAATTCATTTGAATCAAGAGAAAATTTAAAAATAGCGTCGGCACCGTTTAATTGGTTTTTTTCTAAAATAGCATTTGGAGATATTATTTGTTTTCTTATAAGGCTTTCATTTTTATCTACTTCAAAATATTCTAAGCTTGTGTATTTATATGCTAAGCTTTGATGTAGAAAAAGAGTTTGCTTTTCTTTACTTGTGTTTGATATTTTTATTTTTATCCAAGCATTTGTAACTTTTACACCTAAAGAGTCTTTATTTTTCCCCTTTATAAAGTTCATTGATTTTATATCTTTAAATTCTAATTTATTTGAAGTATCAACAAAATAACTAACTTCAAAATCTTTGATGTTAGAATTATTTGAATTGATATTTATTGTAGCTTGAGCTTGTAAAAATGAAAGAAGTGACAAAAACAATATTATTAATCTCATAAGGTCTTCTTTTAGTTATATCTTAATTATCAATAAATAATATCCAAATAATCTTTATACTATAGATTATTGTGCATAAAAAATAGAAGAGCTTACTTGTCTTGTTTGACAAATGGATAAGAGAATATTTAGCTAAAATTGATTATGATTATTAAAATTGTTAGTTAATTGACATATTAAAAAAGGAAAAAAATGAATAAACTTTGTAAAATATCCATTGTTTTATCTCTTTTACAAGGACCCTTATTTGCAAATCCTATTGATAAATCTATCAAAGTGATTGAAAAAACAAATACAAAATTAAAATCATTTCAGCAGAAAATTAATTCTAATGAAGAACTGAGAGAAGACTATTTTAATAAATATAAATATATAAATGCAAATATAAAAAGTACGAATATATATAATAATCAACTTGTAAAAATTATAAAATCTCAAGAAGGTGAAATTTCTAGTTTAGAACAACAGTTAATTGAGATAGAAGAGACACAAAAAAATATTCTTCCTCTTATGATAGATATGATTAAATCTTTAAAATCATTAATAAAACAAGATACACCTTTTTTATTAAGTGAAAGATTAGAAAGAGTAGAAAGACTTGAAAACACTCTAAATAAAGCAAATATCCAAACTCATGAAAAGTATAGAATTATTTTAGAGGCTTTTAAAATAGAATATGATTATGCTAAATCACTCGAATCTTATCAAGATAAAATTGGAGATAGAACATATAACTTTTTAAGACTTGGAAGAACTGCATTGTATTATCAAAGTTTGGATTTAAAAGAGTATGGATATTTTAGAAAAGACACTAGAACATGGGAAAATATTTCAGATATAAGTGCCAAATCTAATATAAGAAAAGCTATAAAAATTGCTAGAAAGCAACAAAATGTAACATTACTAAATCTTCCCTTTCTTGCAAAAAAGGAATCAAAATGATTAAATATTTATTAACAACTTTAATCTTTACTTCTTTATCTTTTGCTTTAAATTTAGAAGGTTTATTACAAAGTGTAAAAGAAGATTCTAAAAAAGAAATTTCTTTTGAAAAGCAAAGACTTCAAGAGTTTATAGATAACAAAAATGAACAAGCCTTTTTACTTAAAAAAGCAAAAGCTAATTTATCTGTACTAGAATCAAAAAGTGATGAGTTAAAAAAACTCATTGATGAAAACGAAATTTTATTAGAACAAAAAGAGGCTGAACTTGAAACTAAAGCTGCAAGTCTTGGTGAAATGTTTGGTAGTGTACGACAAACATCAGCAGACTTCTTAATAAATTTTCAAAATTCATTAACTGCATCAGAAGATTCTAAAAAAGAAAAAATTCTTTTAGAATTTTCAAATTCTAAAAAATTACCAAATTTAAATGAATTAACAACTTTTTGGCATTCAATGCTTGATGAAATTTTAAAGTCAGGTAATGTATCACAATACGAAGCGGATGTGATTCTTAACTCTGGTGAAAAATCTTCTAAACAAGTAACAAGGATTGGGTTATTTGCAGCTGTGTCAAATGGAAAATATCTTACATATTCTAATGATATGAAATCTTTAGTTGAGCTAGCTGTTCAACCTAGTAAATCTGTTTTAAATGAAGCAGAAGTTTTTGAAAAAAGTAAGGGCATAAAAAATATGACAATTGATCCAACAAGAGGAACCTTGCTTAAAATGCTTGAAAACAATCCTACTATCTTAGATAGAATTAATCAAGGTGGAATAGTTGGATATATAATAATTTCATTGGGAATATTTGGATTATTACTTGCCTTATTTAAAATGTTAATTTTAAATATATCTTCTATAAAAATAAAAAATCAGATAAAAAACATTAGTGAGCCTAAAGATAATAACTCATTAGGAAAAATTGCTAATATTTTTTATGAAAATGTAGATGCTTCGATTAATGATTTGGAAATAAAAGTTAGCGAAGCAATAATTACAGAAACTAATAAAATAAAAAAAGGTCAAAGTTTTGTAAAACTTCTTGCCGCAGTTACTCCTTTACTTGGACTTTTAGGAACAGTTACTGGGATGATTGCAACTTTCCAAGCTATTACTTTATTTGGTACAGGTGATCCAAAGCTTATGGCAGGTGGAATTTCAACTGCGCTTATTACAACTGTATTAGGTTTAGTTACAGCAATTCCTTTACTTTTTGCTTATACATATATTTCTTCAAAAGCAGATTCTTTAATCTCAATTTTAGAAGAACAAAGTATAGGTTTATTAGCAAAAACATTGAAGTAAAATGATTGAATTATATTTAGACGACTTATTAAGCTTTTTTGAAAAAGGAGGCTTTGTTCTTTATTTAGTATTTGCAATAGCACTTTTTTTGTGGACTCTTTTAATTGAGAGATATATTTATATTAATTTTACATATAAAAGCCACAAAAAAGAGTTATTCAAAGAATTAAAATTAGTAAATGCACGAAACAAATTTAAAGATGAGATAAAAAGATACTTGATTGAAAAAAGTTCTACAAGACTAGGTTTTGGATTAGATTTTATAAAAACTTTAATTATTGTATGCCCTTTAGTTGGACTTTTAGGAACAGTCACAGGAATGATAGAAGTATTTGATGTAATGGCAATAACTGGAACAAGCAATGTAAAATCTATGGCAAATGGTGTTTCTATGGCGACTATTCCTACCATGGCAGGGATGGTTGTTGCATTAAGTGGAATACTTTTTGAAAAAAAATTAGAACTTACAATTAAACACAAAAAACAAAAACTTGAATTAGAAATTTCAAAGGCTTTATAGATGAGAAGATTTTCACAAAAAAAATCAAAAGAAGAAACAGAAATAAATCTAACACCAATGCTTGATGTTGTTTTTATTATGTTGATATTTTTTATTGTAACAACATCTTTTGTAAAAGAAACAGGTATAGAAGTAAATCGTCCTAGTGCAAAATCAGCTAAACAAAAATCAAAAGCAAATATATTAATTGCAATTAGAAATGATAATGAAATCTGGATAGATAAAAGAATGGTAGACATAAGATCAGTTAGAGCTAATATTGAAAGATTAAAAGCAGAGAATAATACTGAAGGCTCAGTTGTAATACAATCAGATTCTGAGTCTAAAACAGGCGTTTTAGTCAAAGTTATGGATCAAGTTAGACTTGCAGGAATATTTAATATATCAATATCTACTTTAAAAGACAACTAACATGAGAATATTTTTTGCTTTAGTTTCTGGTATTTTTATTAGTATTGGATTGTTTTTTGGAATGCATATGATGATTAGTAGTGATGATAATTATGTAAAAGAAAATAAAAAAACTCCTCATTTAGTTTATTTAAGAGATAAACAAGAAACAAATATTGAAAAGAAAAAAAGGCTTAAACCTAAAAAAATACCTAAAAAAGAACCTATAAAAAAATTAAAGATTATAAAAACAAATATTACTCCAAAGATAAATCAAAATGTAAGAGTAAAACCTTTACATACTAGTATAAGTCCAAAAAATATTGATATTTCGGCAATTTCATCTTTAAGTGGTGCACAAGTTGACTCTTCAACAATCTTACAAGCCACAATATATGACGCAAATTCATTACAAGTATTAAGAAAAGTAAATCCAAGGTATCCTAGACGGGCTATGTTAAAAAAACAAAGTGGCTTTGTGCAACTTTCATTTTTAATTAGTAAAAATGGTGAAGTTTCAAATGTAATTATTAATGATTCCAATCCCAAAAATACCTTTGATAAATCGGCAATAAGTGCAATAAAAAAGTGGAAGTTTAAACAAAGTAATGAAGAAAAAAATGCAACAATAACATTTAATTTTAGGTTGGCAAAATGAGAAAATTATTAATTCTATTTTTAGTATTATCAAGTTTATTATTTGCAAAGAATAGCATCTCAAAAGAGGTATATAATAAATTGCAAAAAGTTCAAAGTATGATTGAAAAAAAACAATACGAAAATGCAAAAAGTATTTTATTTACTATTATAAAATCTTCAGAAAATAAGATGGAACTTACTTATTCTTTGCAGTCTTTATCAAATATTTATATTAATCAAAATAGCTATAAAGAAGTTGTAAAAAGTTATGAAAGAATTCTTAGCTTAAATACTTTAGAGGAAAAAGAAGTTAATAAAATGAAGTTTTCACTATCTCAAATATATTTAAGTGAATCAATGTATAAAAAAAGTATTAAATACTCTTTGGAACTTTTAACTAGCGATACAACAAAAAAGTTAGAATTATATGAAAATCTTGCTATTGCTTATTATCATGATTCTCAATATAAAAAAAGCACTCCATATATTAAAAAGGTTATAAATTTTAAAACAAAAAAAGAAGAATGGTATAGAATGCTTTATTCTTCTTATATTGAGACAAAAAACTATAAAGGTGCAATAAAAACTTTAAAATTTATGACAAAAAATTATGAAAAAGAAGAGTATTGGATGCAATTGATTTCAATATATCAAAGCCAGAAAAAATATAAAAAATCTCTAGCAACATTAGAATTAGCATATAAAAAAGAGGCCATAAGTAAAAGTAAAAACTTGATGTATTTAGTAAATATCTTGGTACAAAATGAGGTATATAACAAAGCTGCTGAATATATAGAAACAGGTATTAGTAAAAAGATTATAAAAAATACAAGCAAAAATTTTGAGATTATGGTTTCTTGCTATTTGAATGCAAAAAATTATAAAAAGCTTATCCCCAAATTAAAAGTCTCTGCTTATGGAAACTCTTCTAAATACAAAATACTACTTGCAAATATTTACTACAATAAGGAAGAATATAAAAAAACTATTGATATTTTAAACAGCTATAAGTTTAAAAAAGGCTCAAAGGATAAGGGGCAAAAATATATAATGTTAGCCCTTTCCTTTTATGAGTTAAATAATGAAAACTCTTCAAAAGAATATCTCAAAAAAGCAGTGTTAAATGCTTTTGAAAAAAAACGAGCTTATTCTATCGCAAAAGATTTAGGTTATAACATCTAATTCTTTTGGACATATTCAATTCTTCTTGTCCTGAGTATCTTCAGTTTAAGAGTTTGTTTATAGATAAATAATTATAATTATCAAAATTAATAAGGAAATCAATGTTTTCACTTAGAAGAATATATCAAAATTTAATTACACCTGAACAAAGTGGAAAAAAAATAGGTTTATTTAGAGTTTTATGTGCAATTTTTGGAGGATTAGTTGTTGCTTATTTAGGAATGACTTTTATTACTTCAATAATTCCTGATAAAGTCGAAAATGCGATAATGATTCCACTTTTATTCAATACCTTAGCTTGGGCTTGTATGGCATTGTGGATATCGGTTTCTCATACAAAAATGCAAGCATTACTTAGAGTCTTAGTACCATCTATTGTATTTTCTTATTTAATTTATATTTCATACTAAAGATAAAAAATGTCAATATCAAAATCAAAACTATTAAAACAAAGATTATATAGATTACATGTAAGTTCTGGAATAACATTCTCATTATTGATGTATATTGCAGTTTTTTTCGGAATATTTGCTATTCTTTTACCTTATATACAAGTTTGGGAAAAACCCTCTAGACACTTTAAAGTAGCAGATATTACAAAAATTGATTATTCTGAAATGATAGATCCTGTTATTTCAAATCCTGATTTTCCAAATAATAATATTATTATAAAACTTCCAGGGTATAAAAATGATCCTGCTCTTCATATTACTCATAAGTTTACAGAGCCAAAGCTTTTTAATCCTGAATCAAGGGAAGCAATCAATCAAGAAGGATTAAAATCTCAACTTGCAAGTTTTTTAAATGGAATGCATTATGGAGAACCTCTAAAAACTGTGGGTTATACAATTTTTGGTTTTATGGCGGTAGGGGTTATGTTTTTAATTATTGGAGGTTTATTTTTAGTATATATTCTAAAATTTCAAAACAATGGTAAGAATCAGCAATCAACATTTTCAAAATGGCATAGAAAGATTTTCACTTGGGTATTCCCTCCTTTTATAATTATTACATTAACAGGAGCGTTAATGTGTATAGGGTATGCAGGAGCTGGTCCGATGACTTATCTTACAACTAAAGGAGAGAAAAGTGATATTTTATCGCTTATTGGGCCTGTTCTTACACCAACCGAAGCAATAGTTAAAAGACTTAATGAAGAAGTTCCTATGCTGCCTATTGGAAAACTAATTAAAAAAGCTCAAGAAATTAATCCTCAAATTGAATTTCAACAACTAAAGCTTATTAATTGGAAAGATAAAACTGCAAGAGTTGAATTAATTGGCTACAACCCATATAAACCTTTTTTGAATGGAGTAATTAATAAGCCAAAAATAATACTAAATGCAGTTGATGGAAAACTAATTAAACATATAAAAGTGATGGATAGACCTTGGAGTATCTTAGTAACTGATTCTCTTTATTTTTTACATTTACTTTTTGGTGTTGATATTTTTACTAGACTTTTCATATCTTTTTTGATGTTACTATCTTGTTTTGGAATTGGTTTTGGTGTTATGCTTTGGCTTGAAAAAAAAGCAAAGAAATTTGACAAAAAAATTAATTTTTATCATTGGTTGGGGAAATTATCTCTTTCAGTTATGATTGGAGTAATCCCTTCTACGGCACTTTTATTTAATTTACAATGGATATTATCTTTTGACTTAGAGAATAGGGTTTTTATTCAAAAAGCAATATTCTTCAATTTTTGGTTAGCAACTTTGACTTGGGCTTTTTATAGAACAAATTCTTATCAAGCAGCAAAAGAGTTTATATATTTGGGTGGAACTTTATTTATAACAGCTCCAATTCTTCATTTTATAAATTCTGGATTTTCTCCAATAACGCTTGCTACAAGTGGCATGGTAAATATATTGAGTGTAGATATAGGACTATTTTTAACTGGAACAATATTATTAATAGTTGCAAAGAAGTTACCAAAAGATAGATTAGATGCAAAATCATTTTGGAATAAAAATCAAAAAAGGTATAACAATGGGTAAAAAAATTATTAATATAGTGTTTTTATGTTTGCTTCCATCATTCTTATTTTCTCATTCGTTAATTTTAAATATTGACGATAATGAAGATGGAACTATAACAGTTGAGGGTGTATTTAATACAGGACAATTAGCTCCAGGAGCTGAAATTCGAATGGAATCATTAGTTACAGGAGAAGTATTATACAAAAAAAGACTTCCCGATGAGAGTGAATTAACTATCAATATCCCAAAAGTACCTTATCAAGTTGTACTTGATGGAGGTCCTGGACATCAAGTTGTGAAAGATGGAATAGAACCAGAAGGTGGATTTGCAAAAGAATTAAATAAAGAGAGCAAAGAAGTTAAGTTATCAAAGTCAAGAAATTCTATGCAAGAGTTACCTTTTGAAATGATAATATCTATTGTTGTGGCTTTTATCTTACTTTTTATAACTATTTTTATAAGTATTAAAAATACAAATAAATTAATAAGGGAGCTTCAAGAAAGAAAATAAGAAATGATATATTTGAAGAATGTTTAAGGAATTTCTTCCATTTTATAACCAACTTTTGAGAGGTTAGTTATTATATCTTTGGGTAACTTTTTTCTTAGACTTTTTACTAAAGTTCTCAAAGAGTTATCTGTCATGATATTATTAACCCAAACCTTATATTGTATTTGTTCATAAGTTACTACATTTGGTCTTTGATTATATAAAAGCATAAGAAAATCTGCTTCATATTTTGAAAGATTATAATTCTTATCCTTAAATCTTATTTGAGAAGTCTTACTATCGAAGATACAATCATTTGCAAGATTTAATAATGGACTCTCTTCTTCAATAATTTCTTTAGAAGATTGTAAAAGTATGGGATAAAAAGTTTCATGGTCAATGGGTTTGATAAGATATTTTACTAGACCTAAATCAATTGCATCAAGAAGATACTCTTTATTTGAAAATGCAGATAAGACAATAATTTTTGTTTTTTTATCTCTTTTCCTGATTTGTCTTATCATTTCTAAACCATTCATATCTGACATTTCTATATCTGTTATTACTAATTGTGGTTTTTCTTTATCAATAATTTCAAGTGCTTCTTTTGCATGGGAAGCTTCTAAAATTGTGTTATAAAAATGCTTTAAATAATCTACTTGATTTTCTCTTATTAGTTCTTCATTCTCTACACATAATACTTTTATATTTCTATATTTTTTACTAAACATATGAAAGTATACTATTTTTAATAGATTAATTCAATTATGAGAATCATTTTTATAAATATGGCTTTTACACATATTTTTCTCACTTTTTTTATATATAATTTCTTTATGTCAAGAAATGAAAATGTAACAATAAAAATTAAATATTCTAAAGTTAAAAATCTAGAGAAGATATGTTCTTATTTTAGTCAAGATTATACCGCAATACAAACAGCCCAAAAAACAGGGATTAGTAGGCAAACAGTAAATAATTATTATAAATTGTTAAGAACTAAAATTACTGAAGAATTTAATTATATTGATGAGATAATTTTAAAAGAAATCTTGGAAACAAAGTTATTGCACATAAAATATATAAATGTATATAAGACAGATATTTTTTATATAAAGTATAAAAATAAGATTCTAGTTTTAGATGAGTTAAACTCTTATGAAAATAAATTGAGTAATTTTCTTCAAAGCTCTTTAAAAAATCCCCTTACTAAACATAAAAGAGCAAATTGTGCTAGGGTATTATTATGTAAAGATAATCAAACTTTTCTTTTATCTGGATTTTTAAAAGATGAAGATGATTCTTTTGAAGACTATCTTCAAACTAGATTGAAGCAATTTAGAGGAATAAGTAAAGAAAAACTATTTTTTTATCTTAAAGAATCTCAAATAAGATTTAATTCACCTTCTGAAATGATATATCAAAAGATTATGTTAAGTTTTATAAAAAATTAAACCTCTATAGTAAAACAAGCACCTTCTTTATTATTAGAGGCATAAATATTGCCATCAAAATGTGATTGGATAATTACTCTAGACATATATAAACCTATACCTGAACCTTTCTTTTTAGTGCTAACATAGGCATCAAATATTTCTTCCAAACTATTGTTTTTAATTCCTTTACCATTATCAAAAACTTTTGTAATAGATTTATTATTAATAGTTTCTATTAAAATATTAATTATCGGATTTTCAATTTTTCTAGTTTCAAAAATCTCAATACTATTTGTAAAGAAGTTAAGTATAACTTGCGCATATTCATTTTCATAACCTTTAATAAAAGAATCTTTTTTTATAGTTAGATTCAAATTAATATTTTTCTTTTTTAATGTAGGATTGATAATATTTATTGCTAATTTGCAAGCATTTGAAATTAGGAATTCTTGTTTTTCTTTTTCTATTTTGTAGAAGTCACTAAAGTCATCAATTGTTTTAGACATAAATTTTATTTGATTATTTGACTCTTTTATTTTTTTTATAAAATATTCTTTTTCAAATTTATCACTTTGGCTTGACATCTCCAAATTCATATTAATATATCCTAGATGCATTAATGGTTGCCTCCATTGATGTGCAATATTATCAATCATCTCTCCCATAGAAGCTAGTTTGCTTTTATGAATAAGTAGTTTTTCTTTTTCATTTTGCTTTTGAACTAGTTCTCTTAAAGTAATAGTAAGAGCAAAACTAAATATCAAAGACTCTAATGGTAAAGTTAAATGAATTGTATATATACCACTTAATGGAATCATATCTTTCTCATATAAATAGACCACAAGAAAAACCATAAACCAACCTAATGTATAAAAGACTGATATTTTATTGCCTTTTATAATTGATATAATACCTGCAATAAAAGGCAATAAGAAGCTAAGATAAAAAGGCATGTATTCATAAAAAATAGATTGTTTAAAAATAAAAATTGCAAAAATATCTAATATATTTATAAATAAAAAGAAGTTTAAAATATAGTTCATATATGGCATTACTCTTTTTGTATTTAATACTTCTTTAGCAAAAAGAATTGTAAAAATAAAACCAGATGTTTCAAAAATATCAACTATTGTTTGTCCTAACTCATTAGGATAAGGTTTGAAACTAAAATAGACAAATCCTATTAATGAAAGAAGAACAAATAATTGCATTATTGAATAGTATAAAAAGTAAATTCTTCTAGTTGAAGAATAGATTATTAGGTAATAAAGAAAAGCTGAGAATATTATGCCATAAGCTAAGCCATATAAAATTCCTTCAAAAGGGAGTATGTACTTATATTCAAAATCTGATATTACATTAAATCTAAAAGCAATTCTTTGAGCAGTATTATATGAGTATTCAAAATATAAGTTTTTTTCAATAGATTCATCTAATTTTATTACTTTCATATGATCATATATTTCATATTTTGCATTGGTATATTTAAGGGAATCATCTTTATCTATGATTGTAAGATAATAGGGTTTATTTTTTAATGTTTTTTTATCAATACCCATTTTTATCTTAAAATTTTTTAGTTTATTAGTTTTGTATTCTTCATAAGTGGTTTGTTTATACCTTCCACCTTCACTAGATATTAGGAAGCTATTTATATTATTATATTTATTTACATCAGCAGAATATAAATTTGTAAATAGAAATGTAAAAAGAATAATAAGGTATCTCATAATTTATTGTACATAAAGTTTAATTAATTTTGATAATCAATAATAAGATAAGGTAAATAAATTACCTTATCTTATCTTTTAAATTAGAATGAATATTTATAATTTAAAGTGAAATTTCTAGGGTCACCATAGACCATACTATTTGTTCCCACTCCTTGATAATATGTTTTATCAAAAACATTATTTACATTTAGTTGTAGTGTTGAATTTTTATCTATTTTGTATCCTAACATTGCGTTTGCAATTGTGTATGCTTTTTGATTGATTTTTCCATAATTAGTTTCAGTATAATATTTACTTTTGTACTGTAATCCTCCACCAAGAGTAAAATCATCAATTAGATAACTTAGAAAAACATTTGCAGTTGTTCTTGACGCTTTAGTATCATATTTTTCTCCATCTGCATCTTTTGCTCTAAAGTTAGCAATACCAAAATCCACATTTAAATTGTCAGTTATTCGTCCTGCTATATCAATTTCAAAACCTTTACTTACAACTCCTTCTGATGATTCATAAGCTTGATTACTAGATCCTGTTACAAATACGCCATCAATAGCTGATGCCACGTTATCTTGCTCAATTCTGAATATTGATAACGAAGCATTTAAAGCTCCATCAAAATACTCTCCTTTGATTCCTGCTTCATAACTCTTACCTTCAATAGGGTCTAAGTAATTACCATTTTTATCCTCTTTATCTTGTGGGTTAAATATACTTGTATAACTTGTATAAATAGAATGGTTTTTATCTAAATCATAAACTAAACCTAAATATGGAGTAAGTTCATTATCAAACTTTCTTGTGTCAAGTGATGAATTTTCACTTGTATATTTCCAAGTAGAAAGTCTTGCTCCTGCGATTAATTTTAATTCATCAGTTAATGAAAAATTACCTGCAAGATAAAGAGCTTTTTGTTCAATTTCTTCTGGTTCTACAATATATGGGATATCTGAACTAGAAGAAGAGGGTAGTTTTATATCATAATTGTAGAAGTTGTTAACAACTTCATAACTTCCAGCAGGATAACGTCCAATATTTTTTGTTTGTTTTGATAAATTGTATGTAGCTCCAATTATAACTTCTTGAGATAATCCTCCTAAATCGAAAGGAATATTTACATTCAAGTCAAGGTTATGTTCTTTTTTCTCTTTCTCATCTTGCCAGTCTAAAGAATTTAAGCCACTTCCATTTGTTTTATTAACAGCGCCCGCAAAATATAATAAAGCAGATTCAGACTTTATTTCGTCATAAGAATATGAAGTATTTAATGAAATATCTTTATATATAAATTGTTCTAAGTTTGTAAAAAAAGATTTTGTTTCAACATTCCAGTATGTCCAATCTTCCGATACTATTTTATCTGAGCCAAAATCAGTTTGAGTTCCATCAGAGTAAAAAGCAGGAAGACCTCCCCATCGTACACCTTTTCTTTCTAAGTTATGATAAGAAATACCTGTTGATAAATAAGTAGTATCACTTAAGTCAGCATCTATAACTCCATAAAATAAGTCATTTTGTTTTTCATAACCATCCATATAAGAATCTGCTTCTTCATGTTTTGCAACAATTCTTCCTCTTATACTTCCATCTTCTGTTATTTTTGAACTAATATCAGCACTTGCATTATAAGAATTCCACGAACCAGCTTCTACACTTAAAGTTCCAGTTAATTCTTCGCTATTTGCTCTTTTTCTAACAAGATTAATACTAATACCAGGATTTCCAGCCCCTGTAGTAAGTCCATTTGCTCCTCGTACAACTTCAACTCTATCATACATTGAAAGATCAATATCTCTTGCATTGTAACTAGTATATGTTGGCATTCCATCAATTTTGTAATAATCAATAACAAAACCTCTAGCACTAGAGTTTAATCTTTCATCCCATCTATTAAGGGTAACACCTGTTACATAATTTAGCATATTTTGATATGAGGAGATTCCTAAGTCTTTCAATTTCTTAGTTGTAAAAACACTAATTGATTGAGGAGTTTCTTTTATAGAAAGATTTAACTTCGTGGATGTCTTCATTGAAGGAGTTGTATATGAGTTCGTGCCTTCAGTAATATTTAAATCCGTAGCAATAACATCTACTTTTCCAAGTGATTCATTTTTATTTTTATTTTCTGCAAGTAAATTTGTGTGTAGTAAAAATACAGTACATAAAGATAAACCGATTATTTTTTTAATAGGTTGATTCATTTTATTCCTTGTTGTGATAATTATTATTAAAATCAATGTTGGGATTATTTCTAAAATTTACTTAATTATGAATAACTTATATTATATTCATGACAAGAAGAATAAAAAGAATATTTTTTTGTAAAAGTAAGCTAGTATAAATGAATAAATATCTTGTAATAGGAAATATTTTCTGAGTAGGGAAAAGAAAATTATAAAAATGTATTTTGGTGCGACCGGAGAGATTTGAACTCTCACACCCGTAGGGCACTACCCCCTCAAGGTAGCGTGTCTACCGTTCCACCACGGTCGCACTTAATAATTTTGGGAAGAATTTTACTCTTTAATCTCATAAATTATGCTTAATGTAGGAGATCAAGATATAAGTATTTAAAGAAGATTTACTTTTTAAAACTGAAAACAATATATTTTTTCATAAAAATAACCAAGAGAAAAACTCTTGATTATTTATTTTTTAAGAATCTCTAAATTGTTTACTGTTTACTTCTTCTAGTATTTTTACAGCTAATTTAGAAGTGTTAGTAGCAATACCATGTGCTTGTGTTGCTACAGAAGCATTATTTTGTGATTGTTGGTCAAGTCTGTTTATTACGTCGTTGATTTGTTCAATACTTGTTTTTTGTTCTCCTGAGGCTTCCGAAATATCAGATATAGCTTCAGTTGTTTTTTTAATATTTTGATTTAGTTTTTGATACCCAGTAATCATATCATCTGCTATTTGTTTTCCATTATTTGTTTTTAATGTTGCATTTTGTACTAGGTCTTTTATCTCTTTTGCAGCTTCAGCACTTCTACTTGCTAGGTTTCTTACTTCTTGTGCAACAACTGCAAAACCTTTTCCAGCTTCTCCTGCTGTTGCAGCTTCAACCGCTGCATTTAAAGATAAGATATTTGTTTGAAATGCAATTTGGTCAATAACTGTGATTGCATCTGCAATCGCTTGTGTTTGTTCATTGATTTCATCCATTGAGATAACAGTAGAGTTTGCTAAGTCTTGGCCTTTTTTTATTGATGATAACAATTCTTCTGAGTTGCAAGACATTTCAGATATTCTATTAGTATTACTTATTACTGTTCCTGTGATTTCTTCAAGAGCAGCTGCTGTTTCTTCTAAGGAAACGGCTGTTTCATTAGAGGCTTTATTAAGCATTTCTACATTTTGAAGTAAAATTTTTGAACTATCCTCTAATTCTAATCCATTTAATTTATTTTCATGTAACATTTGATTGATTATATTACATAGCTCGTTTAAGCCTTTTGAAATATTTCCATCTGCATTTGGAATATTATTTACAAAATTAAGTTTTGAATATTCTTTTAGTTGGAATAAAATTGGATTAATATCACTATTAACATTATCACTCATAGTTTGAATCATTTCATTTAAAATATCTTTTAATTCATTTAATGATTTATTAGATGTTGAATTCATAACTTTTTTATTAAGTTTTCCTTCATTGACCTTTGCAACAACATCTTTTACATTATTGACTAAGGCTCTATCTTCCTCGAAACTATGAGAAATAGATTCCATCTCTTTGTCAATCATTTTTGCCATATTTCCGAACTCATCATTTCTAGTAATATCTAGTTTTTTAATAGTATTTTCTTCACCTTTTAAATATTTAAAGAAGAAATTTAATCCCTCTTCAACAGTTTTCAAAGGTGATAAAATTTTTATTAAAGAAAATAAAATTAAAGCAATTATAATAGCAAGAAGTACAAGATAAAGAACTATTTCTTGAAGAACTTGTTTTTTTATATCTTCAAAAACAGAATCTTTGTCAAGTTTTATAATGATTTTCCAGCCTGCTACTTCAATTGTACTATATGAAACTAGTTCAGTAATATCATTTGAATTAATTTCCCCAAAGCCATCTTTTTGTTCAGATTTAATTTGAGGATATACAAGATCATCTTTTTTAAGAAGTTTTTGATTTTTATGAATAATGATTTTTGCTTCTTCATTTAGAAGATATGCAATTCCTTTTCCATCGATGTTAACATTTATTACAGTGTTAACAATAGTATCAAAAAATATGTCAGCGCCTATAACTCCGACAACTTTCCCTTCTCTTTGAATTGGTGTTGAAACTGAGATAACTAATCTTTTTGATGTAAAATCTATATATGGTTCACTAACAGCTGGTCCATTTAATTTTACAGCTTTTTTGTACCAAGATCTAGCTCTTGCATCGTAATTTACTTTTTCTGGTTCTCTTGAAGTTCCATTAAATTGAAGGAAATTACCATTTTCTTCAATTCCTAAATAAAAGCCTTTAAACTCACCAGCTTTTTTACCAAGTCTGAGTTTATCTACGATTTGTGTATTTTTAATACTTAATGTTAAAGGAGTAATCTCTTCTGCTGCTGCTTTTACAATAGAAATTTTTGAAAGAATATAATTATTGATAAACTTAGAGGTACTTTTTGCCAAGTTTAATTCTTTTTGTTTAATAAGGCTATATTGTAAATTATAATTGTTACTTGTATTATAAAAACCTAATATCAAAAATGATATTACTGTACTAAAGATAACTAATGCCAAAAGTTTGGCTTTAATGCTATTTATTCTCATGTTTCTGTCCCTTTAAAAAATTATATAAAATAGATCTTTTATATAATTTATTATAAAAAAGACAATATATTTTACTGAAGCAGTTTAATAAATTAAAATGAACTAAAAGTTACTTTTTAATATATAAATTTAATAAAAATATTTGATTTTAAAGGAAGTTGGAAAAAAAGATTAAAAAAAAGGCCAAGAAGAAAAACTTCTTGACCTTTTTATATTTATAAAATCCGTAGTTAAACTAGTATCTTATAGGAATGGGTTTGCGTATAATGCAATCATTGCAATAACAAGTGCATAAATAACTTGTGCTTCGATCATCGCTAATGCAATGAACATAGTAGTCATTAATTTTCCACCTAAACCTGGGTTTCTAGCAGTACCAGCAATAGTTGCAGCAGCAGTATTACCCATACCAATAGCTCCACCAAGAGCAGCAAGACCAAGACCAACACCAGCAGCTAACACAGAGTAAGCTTTTAAAGTTTCGTTTGCAACAGCACCATCAGCAGCAAAAGCAGCTCCAGCGATAGCAAGCATTAATAGAACGATTTTTTTCATTCGTGTATCCTTAAAAAATATTTTTGAGCGAAGTGGGTTCGGATAGCGTAACTACAGTAAACTGTAGCAATACTTACATAAATGCAAATATTTCCCTACTTGACACCTTCTCAAGGCTGATATTATATCTCAAATGTATTTAAATTTTTATTAGTTGTAAGAAAAATCTTTGGAAAGATTACTATTTGTAACAAAAAACCTTTGTACTATTCATTTACTTTTTTATGTTAAAATATAACATTAGAGAAGTGAATTAAAATAACTTTTAATTTTATTTGATATAATCTATATTCTTAGGGAAATATGAAAGGTTTATAATGAAAAAACTATTCTTTGGTTTGACAGCTTTAATTTTAATTGTTCTTGGTGGTATTTATGCTTTGCTTTTTACAAGTCCGGGAAATTCTTATGTGGCGTCAATAATTGAAAATAAAGTAAATGACGGACAAAAAGATGTTCAGATGAAAGTTAATGATTTTAAATTAACTACAAATGAAATCCTTTTTAATGCAAGTATTGATGATAACTCTACTATTAATATAGCGGGAGCTTTAAATATTTTTGCAAAAAGTGTTGATTTAAATTATGATATAAATATAAAAGAACTTTCAGCTTTAGAAAATATCACAAAACAAAAGTTAAATGGTCCTTTTTCTACAAAAGGTAGTCTTAAAGGTAACCAAGAACTTGCACTTGTAAATGGAACAACTTCTTTAGCTTCTAGTGATACATCATATGATGTACAATTAGTGGATTTTAAACCAAGTAATATTTTATTAAATATGAAAAATGCAAAAATCGAAGAACTTTTAAATATAGTAAATCAACCAATTTATGCAAATGGTAATTTAGATATTAATGCAGATATTAAAAATGCTGATATTTCTTCTTTAGATGGTATTGTTACAACAAAAATTTCAAATGGTATTTTAAACGCAAAAATTATAAATAAAGAATTAAAACAAAATCCAGAAACACCAATTAGTTTTTCTGCAAATACAAATACAAAATTAATTCCAAATATGGCAACTACAAAGGTTGATTTTAATAGTTCAATTGCAAACTTGAATATAAAAGAAGCTAGCGTAAATTTAAAAACATCTCTTATAAATACAGATTATTCTCTTTTTGTAAAAGATTTGTCAAAATTAGAAACTCTTATAAATCAAAAATATAATGGCTCTTTTTCTACAAATGGAAAAGCTAGTGTTGATAGTGGAGTTATTCTAATTGATGGAAACTCGGATATATTTGCAAGTGATACAAAATATGATATAAAAGTTGTAAATAGCGAAGCTGAATATATTAATGTTTTAGTAAATCAAGCAAAAATTCAATCACTTTTAACTTTAGTAAATCAAGCAAATTATGCAGATGGTTTAATAAATATTGATGCAAAAATAAAAAGTGCTGATATAAAAAACCTTAATGGAAAAATCATTACAAGCATTTTTGATGGTAAAGTTAACAATAAAGTAGTAAATAAAGAGTTTGCCCAAAAACTGGTAAAACCATTACTTTTTGATGGTGTTGTTACTACAGATTTAGTAAAAACACAAGCTATTTCAAAAGTTGATTTAAATACTAGTGTTAGTGATTTAAATATGGAAAAAGCTATTTTTGATATATCAAATGCTGAGTTTATAAGTGATTATGTACTAAATATAGCAGACCTTTCAAAGCTTTATGACCTTACTCAAACAAAACTAAGAGGTACGGCAAAAGTTGATGGTAATATTAAACAAAATGCTGATACTTTGAGTGTTGATGGTAAAACATCATTATTTGATGGAAATATTAATTTTAATCTTTTAAACGATATCTTTAAAGCAAAAATTGATGGTGTTGAAATAAAATCTTTATTTAATATGTTATATTATCCAGAAATTTTTACTTCTAAATCTAATATTGATGTTGACTATAATTTAGCTTCAAAAGTTGGAAAAATAGGTGGAAATCTATTAGATGGTAGATTTATAAAAAATGAATACTCAGATATTATAAATGCTTTTGCAAAGTTTGATTTAACAAAAGAGGTTTATAAAAAAGTAGAAATAAAAAGTGATATAAAAGAGAATATCATAAATGCTTTTGTTGATATGCAAAGTAAATATACAAAAATAAAAGTTCCAAGTAGTACAATTAATCTTGATGAAAACTCAATAAATGCTTTGATTCAAGCAACAATCACAAAATATACTTTTGATACTACTGTTAAAGGAAGCCTTTCAAACCCTAAGGTAAAAGTTGATACAAAAGCTTTCTTAAAGAGTAAATATGGGAAAAAAGTAAAAGAAAAGGCAGATAAATTAAAAAAGAAAGTAGAAGATAAACTACATATAAAAGGTTTAGATTTAAATAAGCTTTTTAATAAAGCTCCTGCTACTAATCCTGCTGTAAAAAATGAACAAGCTATTAATTCAGGTCCTACAAATAGAGAACTTGCAGAAGCTTTAAAAAGATATATGCAATAAATTAAAATGTGGAGACTATTTAGTCTCCATATTTTTTGTCAAACTTAAAGAAACACCAGCCCAAGCTGCGATTCCACCTCTGTACCATAAAATTTTCTCTTCTGGATAGCCAAATCTTATTAACATTTTTATAGCTCTTGGAGATTGAGAACACCATGAACCATTACAAAAGAACAGAACAGTTTTAGCATTTGTAAAATCAAATTTATTTTTTCCTAGAATTTTAACACCCAAATTTTTATAGGCTCTTTGATATTCTTCTTCAAATTCTTCATCATATTCTAGTTCATCAAAAGGTATATTAATTGCGCTTGGAATTGTTCCTGAATTAAACCAATCTGATTTTCTACTATCTACTAAAATATTTTTTGAAGGATTTTTTGAGGATTTATTTAAAATGAAATCTAAGACTTCAATTTCAGCTACAGTTGTAACTCCTTTTTGAAGTTTCAAAGGCTGAATAAGTCCTTTTGTTGTAACAAAAGTTTTTTTACATTTTGAATTTACATTTTCTGAAGCTAAATCTTTAGATTGAATCATTTCTACATTTATTGGTATTTGCATACAAACTTCATCAACTTCTCTTTGAATAGTTATCTCTTCTGTTTGACCATCTAAATAAGTATGCATAACTTCTATTCCTACAATGGGAAGTTTAATTAAATCAACTGCAAATAAACTAATTGAGAGAAATAAAACTAAAACAATTTTTTTCATTTTGGCTTCCTTCTTTAATAAATTGAAATAACATAATATCATAAATTTGTTATTTCAATTTTGATACAATAGAAGAAAATAAAGGACGCATTATGTTAAATAGAGTTTTAGTTACAGGCGGAAATAAAGGAATTGGGCTTGAAGTCGTAAAGAAATTTTTAGCAATTGATTATGATATTGTTGTTCTTGGGCGAGATTTTTCAAAATTTCCATTAAAAGATAATAAGAAAATTACAATGATTGAATATGATTTATCAAATATTGATGATTTACCAAATTTAGTAAAACAAGTAGGTGAAATAGATACTTTAATAAACAATGCAGGTTATATGCAACCAAAGTATAGTTATGAAAATTATCCAAAAGATGCAAAAGAGCATATTATGAATGTTGATTTGTACGCTCCTGTTGAACTTATGACTCTATTCTCTGAGGATATGAAAAAAAGAGGCTACGGAAGAATTGTTAATACAGCTTCAATAGCAGGACAAATAGGACATCCTGATATTTGGTATGGTATTGCAAAAGCTGGTTTAATTAATGCTACCAAAATTTTTGCTAAAGTCCTTGGCTCTTATGGTATTGTAGTTAATTGTATTGCTCCAAGTCCTGTTGAAACTGAAATGCAAAAAGACAATTCAGAAGAGCGAAAAGCTGAATTTAAAAAAACAGTTGTAAGTGGAAGATTTGCAGAAGCTTCAGAAGCTGCGGAAGTGATTTTTTGGTTAGCTACAAACTGTCCTGAATATGTAAATGGTACAACAATAGATTTTAATAATTGCTCATATCCAAGATAAATTTTTAGCCTAAGTAAAAGATAGTTGCTTAGGCTATTTTTTTAAATATGTAAATAAGAAAAGTCCTAATATAGTAGCTAAAATTAAAATATCTGAAAATAATAAAATTATGAAAAATAAGATAGCTAATAAAATAGAACTATTTTTTAAAAAGCCTTTTTCAAAAAGTATAATTGCAGTTATAAGTCCTATAATCGCATTTGCTATAAAAAATCCATCTGCAAAAGCTACTAAATCATCTAATTCTAAATAATTAAAAAATACCAAAAAAAGTGTAATAATATAAATTAGAGATAAGAAGTTTAAAGCTCCAATTGGTGTTCCATTTTTTAGGTGAGATGAGGTGTATACTGTTAATTTTAAAGATGAAATAAGTCTAGCTACTCCACCAACAAATAAAATTAAAGTCCCAATACAAAGTATCATTGCAACACTTGCTAAAATTTCATCAGAGAAATTTCCAAAAAGTGGACGTATTAACCAAACTAATCTAAAATCTTCTGTATTTTTAGCTTCAAACTCTCCAAAACAGATTGCTAGAGTTGTTAAAATATAAACAAGCGAAATTATAATAGCGGATAGTTTAACCGCACTTGTAAGAGTTTTCGTATCATCAACTTCTTTTGAATAATTGCCAATTACTTCCCAACCTACAATTGACCAAAAAACAATTAATAAAGAGTATCCAAACTCTTTTAAAGAAATTATTGGAAATGAAAAAATAAATTCATTTGTACTTTGGAGAGTATTAAATAAAATTATTAGGCTTGAAGTAAAAAATATAAGAGTAATAGCTGAACTTACTACTAGCATTAATTTTCCAAGAAAATCTATCTTTGTAAGTAGTAAAATATAAGTAATTGCATATACAAAAAATCCAAGTAGTTCTAAAGAAGTATTTGGAAAATAGTCTTGAATAAATTTTGCAGCAATAATTAAAACAGCAACAGGGCCAAAGAATACAGCACAAATAAGATAAAAAGAGGTAAGTAGTTGATATTTCTTACCCATTGCTTCTTTTGTGGCTAAACTAACTCCACCATCCCCTGGATACATAATTGCAAGCCGTCCAAAAATAAGGGCAAAAATAAATCCAAGTGTAAGAATAATAGCCCAAACTATTAAAGAAAAATTTCCTACCATATTATATAAAAGAGCAGGGAGTAAAATAAGCCCAGAACCTAAAATAGGACCTATAATTAAACCAGCTAGTGTAAAAGTATTCAATTTTTTAGTTTGAGTATTTTCCAATTTATTGTGTGCTCTCTTTCTTTTTGAATAGACTAATATTATTTAATATTTTAACGGCAATTATAGTTAAAATTGTTCCAATTATAATTGAAGGGCTTATATGTTCATCTAAAAATACAATACTTAATATAATGGCAAAAAATGGAACTAAAAATATAAAAGAACTAACTTCATTTGTTCCTAGCTTTTCAATTCCTACAAAATACACTGTGGTTGAAAAAGTAGTTGAAATAACAGCTAAACTTAGAATATTTATCCAAAAAATAGAATCGTAAGTATTAAAATCAATTGCTGTAAAATCTACAAATCCAATGCTAACCATTATGGAAGTTATAATATACATATAAAAAGTAAAAACCATAGGAGAGGTTTTTGTAATTTTTGAACTTATAATTGTTAGAGTTGGCCAAAGAATAGATGCTCCTAAAAAATACATATTTTGAATTGCAAAAATTTGTTCAAGTTTAAAAGTCCATACATTAAGCATTGTTAAAATCCCAATAACACCAAGTCCTAAAGCAAAGATATCTTTTTTTAAGATTCTTTTTCCAAAAAATAAGGCCATGATTAAAAAAGTATTTATTGGAATTAGTGTGGTAACTAAAGCCCCTCCTAAACTTGCTGTTCCAAATTTTGTTCCTAAAAAATAACACTTCATATAAATAATCATAACAATCGAAGCTAAAACTGCCAACAATAGGCTTCTTTTATTTATATAAAAATATTTTTTTGTAAATATTAAAACAGGGGCTAGGGTGATTATAGTAAATAGATTTCTAAAAAAGATAAGCTCATACTCAGTCATGTATGTGCTTAATACTTTTGCGTTAACCCAAGATGCTCCCCATCCTGCCATTGCTAATATCATTAAAATGTAAAATATATTTTTGTTTGCTTGTGTCATAAATTAATCTTTTTCTAAATTTTATTGGAAGTTTATACTATTAAAAAAAATAGTTATAGAATAATATTGCTATTTTTTTGTAAATAAGTTGGAGTGTATCCAAAATACTTTTTAAAGTTTCTAGAAAAGTGTGATTGATCATTAAATCCAACTTCAATAGATGCTTGGCTTATAGTTAGACCTTTTTGAATCAAGTTATTTGCTCGATTTAATCTTTCATTTACAATAAAAGCATGAGGAGTTAAGCCAAACTCTTTTTTAAATAATCTTAGAAAATGGTATTTGCTAAGATTAACATTTGTTGCTAATACTTCTAAACTAAAGTTTGTGTCAATTGAATCATTTATAAATTCATAGGTATTTTTTATGATTTTTTTATCTTCATATAGTTGATTATAACTTTTTGTATAAATAATTGAAGAGAGAATCAAGCTTGAAAGAGCATCTATTAAATTACTCTCAATTAAAATATCATCTTCATTTTTAAAATATGAATCGAAAAAATTGTGAAGTTTAAAAAATAAAACTTTATTATCTACAATATGCCTTTTAAAACACGGTGTTTTTTTTTCATAAAAAATTTGTTCATAAAGATTTGACATAAGTTCAATAGTTGGGTAAAAATTTACATGAGACCAATTTGATGATATTCCTTCATGAACTTCTCCTGGGTTATTTATCCTAATTGAGTATTCATATGAATTAAAACTTTGATTTTCTACATAAGTTTTTAGGACACCTTTATATGTTAATCCTATTGTATATGTATCATGATAGTGTTTAATGAAATTATTATTTGAATGGCTTACATTTTCAAAGAGTATATTATTTAATAATTCTGACATATATTATTATACCAAAATGTAGTTTGATTAGATAAATTAAGAGTATATTATTTAATCAATGAAATAATTTTTATATTAATTTTTATTAAAAATAGAAGCTTGTATATAGATTTAATTTAATTAATAATTTTATTTTGTTAGATAACTTTAGTTATAATTAAGATATGTTATTTTTTATTTTTTTTAGATAAAATAATTAAATTAAAGATATTAAAGGGGTGTTTTGAATAATAGGTTGCTAATACTAATCTTTTCCCTTTTTCTAACTTTTGCTTTCTTTGGTTCAACTAATAATATTTTTAAGAAAAGTATTGCTATACAAGCTTCTGATGAACATTTCCCTGAATTTTTATCTTTAATAGATGAGGGCTTAAATGCTATCTCTTTGCCTGAAAAATTAGGATTAGATAATAAATGGTTTAATAAAGATAAAGAAATTCAAAAAGAATTTTTATTAGATTTAACTCAAGAAGAAAAAAATTATTTATTAAAAAATGAAACTCTAAAAGTCCAAGGACTTGCTACCTTCCCTCCTTTTAATTATACAGAAAATAAAAAAGCAAAGGGATATACTTATGAATATATGAAATTAATGTCTAAGTATTCAGGAATAGAATTTAAATTTACAGAAGCAAAATCTTTTGGTGAAACTATTTCTATGTTTAAAAATCAAGAAATTGATATTATTCCTCATATTGCTAGGAATAAAATAAGAGCTGAATATATGGATTTTACTGATTTTAATCATTTAAAATACTCAATAGGGGTAACTGTTAGAAAAAATAATCTTATAAATACTATGGAAGACTTAGAAGATAAAATTATTGCTGTAGTGAACAAATCTTTTATTTATACTTTTTTAAAGAAAAATTATCCAAATCAAAAAATTCTTTTATCTCCTTCTACTAGCGAAGCTGTTACTTTAGTATCTTCGGGGAAAGCTGATGCCTTAATTGGAAGTATCCCAACAATGAATTTTTATATTCAACAAAATTGGCACAATAATATAGTTACAAGAATAATAGATGATATAGGTTTAAATAATAAAGTTTCTATGCCTATGGGAGTTATAAAAGGTAATACTGCATTAAAATCTATTTTAGAAAAAGCAAATTCTGCTATTCCTAATAATGAAATAGTTAATCTTAAAGAAAAATGGCTAAATATAAATTCTTATGATTTAATTAATCTATCTTTTACTGAAGAAGAAAGACTTTTCTTAAATCAAAAAAAGATTATAAAAATGTGTGTATTGCCTAATTGGCTGCCTTTTGAACAAATTGATGAAAATATTAAGCATAAAGGTATTGGAGCAGATATTATAAAAATAATATCAGAAAAGATTAATATTCCCATAGTTTTAGTTCCAACAAAACAGTGGTCAGAATCCTTACAAAATATAAAAGATAGAAAGTGTGATATTTTACCTGTTGCTATGGATGTACCTTCACGTAGAGTATTTATGGATTTTACAAAACCATATGTGTCAGAACCTTTTGTAATTGCAACAAAAATGGATGAACTTTTTATAAAAGATGTAAAAAGTATTGGAAAGCGTAAAGTTGGTATTGTAAAAAATTATGCTTTCTCTGAAGTTTTAAAAAAGAATAATCCTGAAATAGAAATAATTGATGTTAAAAATGCAAAAGAAGGATTAGAAAGAGTTGAAAGTGGTGAGTTGTTTGGATATGTTGATATTATGGCAGCAATTGGATATAACATTCAAAAATACTCTTTTGTTAATTTAAAAATTGCAGGAAAACTAGAACATGATATTACTTTAAGTATTGCATCAAGAAAAGATGAACCTCTTTTAAGCTCAATAATGCAAAAAACGTTAGAAACTATAAGTGAAGATAAATTTAGAACTATTGTCGGAGAATGGATTAAAATTAAAGTAGAACAATCTTTTGATTATTCTAAACTTTTTTATATAGTTGGTTTTTTTAGTATTTTAATTTCTCTTATTTTATATAAAAATAGATCAATTAGTGCTATAAATACAAAACTTAAAGAAGAAAAGAAAATAACAGAATCTCTTACTCATTTTCAACAAGGTTTATTATCTCTTTTTGATAGAGGTGATGCTGTTTTATTTAAATGGAAAACTACAGATAGGAAAAAAGTAGATTTTATTTCTCAAAGTATTTATGGTTTAACTGGTTTTTCTCAAGAAGATTTTACATCTGGTAAAATGGCATATTCACAATGTATTCATAAAGAAGATTTTGATAGAGTTGTACAAAAAAATAAAGAGGGTTTACTTGAAAAATCCAGCTATTTTAGACATGAACCTTATAGAATTATTACAAAAGATGGAATACAAAAATGGGTTTTAGATTATAGAGTTTCTGAGAAGAATGAAGATGGAGTAATATATTTACTTGGTTATATTAGTGATATTACTGAGCATGTACATCATCAAGCGAATACTTCACATCAAGCAAAAATGGCTTCATTAGGTGAAATGATTGGAAATATAGCACATCAATGGAGACAACCTTTATCTCTTATTTCTTCAGTAGCAACAGGTAGCATTTTGCAAAAACAGATAAATACTCTTTCTAATGAAGAGTTTGAAAAAAATATGTATCTTATAAATGAAAATGTTCAATATTTATCAAAAACAATTGATGATTTTAGGAATTTTATAAAAGGTAGTCATGATATAATTCAGTTTAATTTATCAGATAAAATAGATACTTTTTTAAATTTAGTAAATTCTTCTATTGTAAGTAATCATATACAAATAATAAAAGAATGTGATTCTACTATACAATTAAAAAATCACCCAAATGATTTGATTCAATCTTTAATGAATCTTTATAATAATGCAAAAGATGTATTAAAAGAATTACCTGAAGACGAGAGATATTTCTTTATTTCTACAAAAAGAGTTGCTAATGAAATTTTAATTACTGTAAAAGATAATGGAAAAGGAATCTCTGAAAATATGTTAGGTAAAATCTTTGAACCATACACTACTACAAAGCATCAAAGTCAAGGTACAGGATTAGGAATGAATATTACTTATAACTTTATAGTTACTAGTATGAAAGGGACGATAAGTGCTGAAAATACTAAATTTACTTATAAGGGAAAAGAGTACGTAGGTGCTAAATTTGAGATTTCATTATTCATTTAATAGTGAAAAGTAAAAGCCTTAGGCTTTTACTTTTTTTGCACTTAAAATAAGTATAACTCCAATAACCGCTGCTACAAATGAAGCTGCAAAAACTCCAAGTTTAACCGCTGCAATAATTGTTTCATCTGCGAAAGCTAAATGTGTAATAAAGATTGACATTGTAAATCCAATACCACCTAAAAATCCAACTGCTAGAACTTCATTCCATGAAATATTTTCAGGTTTTTTTATGATTCTAAGTTTACAAGCAAGATATGTAAAACCTAAAATTCCAATAGGCTTACCAATTAGAAGCCCAAATACTACACCTAAAACTATCATTAAGTTTGCTGATACTGTTGAAAAGTCAATTAAAACTCCTGCATTTGAAAAAGCAAATAAAGGCATAATGAAAAATGCAGATAAGCCATGTAAGTTGTGTTCTAGTCTTACTAAAGGATTTTGAACTTTATCATAGTTATCAGCAATACTTTCTAGTGTATCAATTTGATGATGATTTAAAATCTGAGTCTTATCAATATGTTCTTCAAAATCATCGACATTCTTTTTCATATCATTTACAAACTCTTTTTCATCAATTTTTGAAGAAATTGGAATAGCAAATGCTAATAAAACTCCAGCAACAGTTGCATGAATACCAATTGCGTGGATATAAATCCATAGTGCAATTCCTAGTATTAAATATGGTAAAAGTTTTGTTACACCTTTAACATTTAATGCCCAGATAAGTGCATAAATAATTCCTGCATGTAAAAAGTATTGACTTTGAATTTCATTTGTATAAACTGTAGCCACAACTAAAACAGCACCTAAATCATCAACAACAGCAAGAGCCACTAAAAATAGTTTTAAAGCTGGATTAACTTTATTACCTAAAAGCATTAAAATACCAAGGGCAAAAGCTATATCTGTAGCCATAGGAATACCAAAACCAAAAGGATTGTCTGGATTAAGAGCTACGTAAATAAGTGCAGGAATTGCCATCCCACCAATAGCAGCTACAAGAGGAAAAGCTGCTTTTGAAACTGAAGAAAGTTCTCCTATTCTCATTTCTCTTTTTATTTCAAGTCCTACCATCAAGAAAAATAGTGCCATTAAAGCATCATCAATCCAATATGTTAGAGTCATTGAAATAGAATGTTCTCCAATATTTATACCAAGTGGTAAGTGCCAAAGATCATAATAATCTTGTCCAAGACTTGAGTTAGCAACAATAACAGCTGCTACAGTTGCTATAAATAACAAAATACCACTAAGGGCTTCTTTATTGATAAATTTCTCAATAGTAATTAAAGGGCGTATTAGTGGCTTTAATGGTTCAATCATTCTTAAATTCCTTTTTTAAACAATTAGGGCAGATGCCTTTTATAATAATATTATCTATTTGATATTCTTTAATATCAATATCCAGTTTTTCATGTATACATTCTATTTTTGAACAAACATTACAAATAAAATGAGAGTGTTTTGTTTTTTGAATTTCAAAATATCTCTTTTTGTCGTTTGATTCAAATGAGTTTATGATATGTTCATCTTCAAATTTTGTGATATTTCTATAAAAAGTAGCTTTATCCATGGATAAATTATCTTTTATATCTTCATAACACAAAGGTTTATTTGAACCTATCAATATTTCTAATATTGCTTTTCTTGCAGTAGTAAGTTTTATATTTTTTGAGATATTCTCTATATTCATTTGAAAATTATATCAATTTTTTTTTAAAGAAAGATTGTTTTAGAGAAAAAATATTGCAATTAAGTTGCATCAAAGAAAAACTTTATTAGAATTCCAAAATGCAACTAGCTTGCAAAAAAGTAAAAGGAAAAAATAATGGGAAAAAATACAATCCAACTTACAGGTAAAAAATTATTAATATTATTGTTAAGTCTTACAAGTTTTACAAATTATATCTTAGCAAATGAAGTAACGGTTTCAATCTTACCTCAAAAATATTTTGTAGAAAAAATTGCGGGAGATAAATTAAATGTAAACGTAATGGTAAAACCAGGTTCTTCACCAGCTACTTATGAACCAAAAACTTCACAAATGAAAGTTTTATCAAAATCACTTGCTTATTTTTCAATTGATGTTCCTTTTGAAAATGTTTGGCTAGAAAAATTTGAGAATGCAAATAAAAACATGCTTGTAGTTGATACTGCAAAAGGAATTAAAAAACTTCAAATGTTGAAACATGTACATCATGAAGAAGAAAAAGACGAGAACCATGACCATGACGACCATCATGATAAAAAGGGGCATGATCATGAAGACGAACATGAAAAAGATCATGAAGAAGAGCACGGACATGAAGCTGAACATGAACATGAAGGTTTAGATCCTCACATTTGGCTAGATCCTATCTTAGTAAAAATTCAAGCAAAAAATATTTATGAGGCTTTAATAAAAGTTGATAATAAGAACAGTAAATTTTATACTAAAAATTATGAACTTTTCATTTTAGAATTAGATGCTTTAAATAAAAAAATAGAAAATATTTTAGAAAAGTATGAAGATAAAGCCTTTATGGTATTTCATCCGTCTTGGGGATATTTTGCTAAAAGATATGATTTAGAGCAAATAGCTATTGAAGTTCAAGGAAAAGAGCCTAAACCTTCACAACTTATTGAATTAGTTAATGAAGCAAAAAAACATGATATTAAAATAGTTTTTGTTTCTCCTCAATTTTCACAAAATGGAGCTAAAACGATTTCAAAAAGTATAAATGGAACTGTTGCAGTAATAGATCCTTTAGCTTTAAAGTGGGATGAAAATTTAATAAAAGTAGCAAAAGATATTGCAAAAACATATAAATAAAATACTCTTATTTATATTATTCTTTTCGCACAGCCTTTATGGTTGTGCGATTTGTACTCTTTATTCTCCTAAAACGTTAGTTAGTATTGAAATAAAAGCTGATGAAGAGAAAATTAAAACAGCGAATATAACTTGGGTTCTATCTAAAGATTTTACTACTCAATTAAAAGAGATTTACGATAAAAATCAAGATAACAATTTATTAAAAGAAGAACTTATTCCAATTGAAGAATCGATTGTGGATTACATTCAAAATAAAAATTATTTAGTTCATCTTTCTTATGACAAAATTATAAATAAAAAACATTCAAAAAAAGCAATTGTAAAAAGTAAAAAAACTTATGTAAAAAATTCACTTTTACATTTCAATTATGTACTTAATTTAGATTATAAAATAATAAAAGATAATGTTTTATATATAAATATTGAAGACGATGAAAATTATTTTATTTTATTACTTGCTAAAAATGGTATAAAATTCGATGCTCCTTTTAAAACAGAACAAGTTTTAAATAAACAAAGTGTAGCTTTTTATGCAAATTCTATAGAGGTAAATAATTCTAAAAATCAAATCTTAGAAAAAAGAATTGAGACTTTAAAGAATTTAAATAAAAATGTTAAAGAAAAGAAAAAAGAAGAAATAAAAGAGCAAACTTGGTTATCAAGTTTTTCAAAAAAAGTAAAAGAGTATTTAATAAAAATAGAAAAAGGTGATGATTATGCACTTTTTATACTTTTAGGAATATCTTTTATTTATGGAATAATTCATGCTTTAGGCCCTGGACATGGAAAATCCTTAGCTTTCTCATACTTTGCTTCAAATAAAAGTTCATATTTAAAAGCCTTTTGGATTTCCCAAGCAAGTGCTTTTGTGCATATAATTGGGGCTTTATTATTAGTATTGATTTCTGTATTTATATTACAATCAATGCTTAACAATTTTGTAAAAGATTCAGTTGAGATTTTGACAAAATTAAGTGCAGTGATGATTATACTTTTAGCTATGTATATTTTATATAATAAGTTAAATAAAAAAAATTGTGCCTGCTCTTCTTGTTGTAGTTCCAATCTTGAAACTTCTGATGTAAGAGCAAAATGGAGCACAACAGAACCAACATCAATAAAACCTAAAATAAAATTAAAACCTAATTTTATGAAAAAAGATTTATATTTTGTATTAACAGCTGGACTTATTCCTTGTCCTGGGACTGTGGTACTTTTCATTTATGCCTTTATTTTAAAAACTTATTTTGCTGTAATATTAGCTTCAATATTTATAAGTTTAGGAATGGGCTTAGTTATTTTTGCTTCTTCATTTTTAGGTGTGAGCTTACGAAATATCTCTGAAAAATCACATAAAATCACAAATATATTAGAGCTCTTAGCTCCTATTGTTATGCTAATACTAGGTATACTACTATTTCTAAATGCAAATATTATATAGGATAGGTAGATGTTTGATTTTATAAGTAAATTAAGAGAAGAGCTTCCAAAGTTTAAAAATATTTTGGAACTAGGAAGTAAAAAAGGTGAAAATTTAGAACTTTTAAATGGCTATTATGAAATTGTAGCAAGTGAAGATGAGAAAACTAAAACTAGATATTTAAAAGATGAATTTATTGATATTAGAGTAATTGTAATAGATAAAATAAAAATTGATACACATAAAAGATTTGATTGTGTTTTCTCAGATAAAACTTTGGATGATTGTTCTTTGGAGCAAATTAAAGAATCTTTTGCAAATCAAAAAAATATTTTAGATGAAAATGGAATTATTTTCCATATTTTTGATAATGAGAAAAAAAATAAAGATGAAGTTCTTTCTTGCTTAGGTGAAAATTATAAACTTTTACAAAGTGAAAATGTAGAGGGAATTTTTTACATTCTTGCTAAAAGTCTTTAGAAGAAAGTTTAAAGACTTTCTTCTTTAAATCTTAGATTTTTTCTAGTTTTTTAAACTCATTAATAATCTCTTCAAAAGGTTCAATTCCCACAGAAATTCTAATTAAATCAATTGGTAAGTCAATTTTCTTTAAAAATTCATTTCCTTTTTTTGAAACAATTAAATCATAATGTGCAAGATAGGTATAAGGCATTAACAGTGTAAACTCAGTACCCAAGCTAGGACCTTTTGCAAAATTTAATTTATCATAAATTTCTTTTATAGGTTTTTTAAAAGTTACAGAAATAATTCCTGTATAGCTGTTGTCATCTATCATTGTTTGAGAATAGTTTTCTTTATTTTTTTCACTTAAACAATAAAAAACTTCATCTATATAAGAGCAAGTTTTTAAGTATTTTACTACTTGTTTAGTATTTGAAGAAATGATTTTAACTCTTTTTTTATAATCTTTTATTTCTAAAGCTAATCTTTGTATATCTTTTATATAAACACTTTCACAGTGTTTGAAAAATTCCAAGTTCATATGAGATAATTTATGTTTGGTATTCAAAATAATTGCACCCATTAAAACATCGGCATTTCCACAAGCAAATTTTGTAAGAGATTCTACAAAAATATCTGCATAATCTTTTAAATCAAGATTATAAGGAGTTGCAAAAGTTGTATCTACTACTAAGGGGATATTGTACTTATCACAAAGTTTTCGTAAGCGTTTTATATCAAGACTTTTCAAAAGTGGATTTGTAGGAATCTCAGTTATTATTGCACTAACTTTTAATCCATACTCTTCTAAATATTCTTCTAATAAATCAAGATTTAGAATATCAGGGAAAACTTTTTGCAATACATTATGGTGATTTACTATATTCATAGTATCAAGATAAAGCCAACCAAATTGAACTAAAATATCTCTACCATTATGACTTTGAATTGAATTTAATCCTCTTACTACTGAATAAATTGCATTCATTCCTGATGGAGCTAAACAGATATTTTCTTTTTTTTGAGAGTATGCTTTTGCTAAGGTATTTATTATAATATCCTTTGCAGTTTTTTTATCTTCAAGTTCTTCTTTATAAATTGAACTTATTTGCCCTTGTTCAAATAAATAATCTTGGGCTAATCTTGAAGATAAATTACATCCTACATGTTGAATATACATCAAAACTTTTTGTAATTGACTTGTTCCATTTTGAACTAAAATTACTCCAAAAGGTTCATCTATTTCAATTTTATTATGAATAAAATATTTATCACTTATAAGTTCAACTGCTTTTTTGGAGCTAAGAACTACAACTTCATATTCATTGGAAATTTTATATTTCTTTTTTATAAAAAGACCAAGTTGCTTTAAATATGGATGAAGAATAAATCTAGGATATCCACTTTTAATCTTTTCCAAAATTTCTGGTGTTTGTTCTTCATAATCAATTACATCTTGAATATTAGGCATGGAAACAGAAACCGCATGTATATTGTTTGCAGGTAGTGTTTCTCCACAAGGAATTGCTTTAAAAAAGTTTTTATTCATATCTCTTTTCTTCTATAACTTTCATTTTTATTTTAGAGCTTGTTTTATGTCTTCTATTAAATCTTCTACATTTTCTAAACCAATAGAAAATCTAACTGTACTACTTGCTATTCCAATTGCCGCAAGTTCTTCTTTTGAAAAAGTTGCATGGGAAATTTTAGCAGGAATTTCAATTCTAGAATCAGGACTTCCAAATGAACATTTTTCTCCGAAGATTTTTGTATTTTCTATAAATTTTTCTGCTAATTCAACACTTGTAAAATCAGCACAAAATAAACCTGGAACATAGGCCATTTGTTTTTGTGCAAGAAGATATTGTGGGTGAGATTCCAAAGCAGGGTGGGTAACTTTTGTTATATAATCTTGCTTTTCTAAAAATTTTGCAATAAAAATCGAGCTTTCTTGATGCTCTTTCATTCTAATTTTTAATGTTGGAATTCCTAAACTTATTAAATACACGTCCATTGGGTTTTGAGATCTTCCATGGGCATTTGCGTAATAATGAATTTGATTTGATAACTCTTGTGTTGAGGCTACAATTGCACCAGCAACAACAGCTCCATGACCTGAAATATATTTTGTTGTTGAAAATAAAGAGAAATCAGCACCAAAATCTAAAGGTCTTTGAGAAATAAAAGTAGCAAGTGAATTATCAACTGCAAATAAAGAGTTATATTTATGACTTAAATTTGCAACTTTTTCTAAATCAATAATCTTTAAACCTGGATTTGTTGGAGATTCACAAAGAACTAAATCAATTGGATTGTTTTTTAGAACTTCTTCCATTTTATCAAAGTGTAAAAAATTTGCAAAATGAACTGTAACATTATACTTTTCTTTAAATATTTTTAATAATCGAAAAGTTCCACCATAACAATCAGCTTCAACTAAAATATGTGAATTAGCTTTTAAAGTAGTTTCAAAAAGTAGGGCAACTGAAGCAATTCCTGTATGTGTACAAACACAACCAGCACCATTTTCTACATGAGTAAAAAGATTTTCTAACATTTCTCTAGTTGGATTATCACTTCTAGTGTAATCATAAATTTTATTTCCATTACTATCATCTTGCTTTTTTAAATCAAAAGTTCCTGTATTGTAAATAGGAAAATGTGAGGCACCTGTTTGTTCAGCAAAGGGAGCAAATTTAGCAATATGACTTAAAGAAGTTTCAATATGTTGTTTCATAAAAATCCTAGTTTTTGAGATTATATCTAAGTTTTTCTGAGAGTAAAAAAGACAAAAGATAGATATTAGAATTTTAAATATTTAAAAACTTATATTATAAAATAAATATAATGCTATAAAAAATTATTATATATAAAAATTAATAAATTTATGTTATAAAATTACTTTATCTTTAACTAAATATAACTATAATTAATATAATATTTTGTTTAAGGATTTTTTTGTATAAAGTAGTAGATTTTTTTTGTGGAGGAGGAGGCTTCTCTGAGGGTTTTAAATTAGCAGGGTTTGATATTGTATTTGCTGTTGATAAATGGCAACCTGCTGTTACAACTCATCATGCAAATCATCCTAAAGCAAACACTAAACTAGGTGATGTAATAGCAATCTCAAATTTACCAGATGAAGAATTCCATAAGTTAGTTCTTGATAGTGAAGTAATTATAGGATCACCTCCTTGTACGGTTTTTTCTAATTCTAATAAGTCTGGGAAAGCAGATAAATCTTTGGGTGTTGAATTAATAGAATCATATTTAAGAATAGTTGCAAGAAAAAGTATAAAAAAAGATTCGATTCTAAAACATTGGGTTTTAGAAAATGTACCCAATGTGTTCGATTATATTAAAGATGAATATACTTATAAAGAATTAGGTATAAATAAAGAAGGCACTTTTCAAGTAAAATATCCATCATCAAGAGTTTATAATGCAAAATATTTTGGCGTTGCTTCAAATAGAAAAAGATATTTTTGTGGTAACTTTCCTGAACCAACAGAAATTATAACAGATGAAACTAAAGTTAAAACAGTAAATAATGTACTTTTTAATATTAAAAATCCTGATTATTATTCAAATGAAGAAATTAAAGACCCTAATTTTGATTTTACCATGAAAAATGGTGAAATGACAGATCATCACTATATAATGGAAATTGCAGAATTTGAATGGAAAAAAGCTAAGAGACAAAAGCAGGATAAAGGATACATGGGACGAATGTCTTTTCCTGAAAATTTTGATAAGCCTTCAAGAACAGTGATGGCAACTATGTCATGTTCTTCAAGAGAATCAATAATTTATCCTTATATCCCAGAAGAAAAAAGATATAGACTTCCAACAGTAAGAGAAGTTGCTTGTTTAATGAGTTATCCCATAGACTACAGATTTTATGGAAAAAGTAAAAGTATAAAATATAAACTTGTAGGAAACTCTGTACCTCCTAAAATGTCTTACTCTATAGCTAAGGCAATTGCAAAGAACAATAATTTGGAGATTCCAAAAAAATATAAACCTATTAACTTTGATGATTCAAAACTAGAAACTTTTGTAAATTTGCAAGGATATAAATTTCCTATAAATATTGAAAAAGAAAAAAGAAAAACTGCTAAATTTAAATATCACATACCTTACTTAATAATCAATGCATTTAGAGTTGAACTAACTAACAAATATTCTGATTTTGAAAACTTAAATTTTAAATGGGATATTGATATTCATAAAAGTCAAGGACAAAATGCAAAGATATATGTTCCCAAAATTAATTTAAACACTATTAAAGAAGAGCATAAAACTATTGTAGAAGACTTTATCAAGAAGTTAAATCAAAAAATAACAGATGCAAACATTTTTCAAAATATTCATTGTCAAACAGACTTAAAAAGAAAAGAAGAAAATTTATTTGGACCATATGAATTACTTGACGAAATAAAATTTTTTATAGAAAAAAATATTGATAAAAAATATTATGAAGAAAAAATATATACAAAAAGTGAGAATATTGAAATACCATACGTTATTTTGATGGGATTTTATATTTTAAAAGAAAGTATAAAAAGATAATTAATAACAGGAGATTAAGATGACTTCAGATGCACATATTCAGGCGATTGCAACAATTATTGAAAACGAAAAAAATGTTGTAGGTAGAGAACCTTTATTATGGGATGAAAGTATTAGACAAATGAAAGTTTATGAGATTCCTTTAGAACACCTAATTTATAATCGTTATAATGGTCGTATTCTTAGTAGGACTAAATCAATAGAAAAAATTCGCGATAAAGAATTGGATATGAGTAATAAGGAAGACTTTAATTTAGTCGATAAGTTATTATGGGAGTCAAGTAAATCAAGAAATAATCAAACAAAAAAAGACCTTAATCATAAAGGCCAACTAAAAACGGGGATTATTACTACAGATGGTGTAATTATAGATGGTAATAGACGAGCAATGCTTTTAAATAGGTTAGAAAAGAAAGTTTTTAGAGCTATTGTACTACCAATATCATTTGATGAAAACCCTTTGAAAATAGAAGAATTAGAAACCACTTATCAAATGGGTGAAGACGAAAAGCTTGGATATAACCCTATAGAAAAATACTTAAAAGCACAACAACTATTTAATAAACTAATTGAAAAATACACAGAAGATGAAGCAATTGCTAAAATTAAAGATTGGATGGGGAAACCAAAAGAAAAGATAAAAGATTATCTTAAAATAGTAGAGTTAATTGATGAATATTTGGCATACCTTGAATATGATGGGATATATGCTATGGCTGATACCACTAGTGATGGTAAAGAAGATTTATTCTTACACCTAAAAAAATGGATACTGAAATATTTTGATAAACAAAGTATTGATGGATTCGATAATTATGATAATATTGATGTAGAAGAATTGAAATTTATATGTTTTGATTATATACGGGCAAAAATTGGAGGAAAATCATCTTACGATGGTAAAATATTTAGAGAAATTGCCGATGGAAGGAAAGGAAACCATTTTTTCGGTGACAAAGATATTTGGAAAGAATTTAAAGAAAAACATAACAATATTGTAACTCCCCAAATTCAAAGAATTAATGAAGATATGCCAATAGATTCAAGTACTAAGAATATTGAGAGTCATTTATCTGCAAGAGATATTGAGTTTAAAAATTCAGTTGTTGTTGAATTAGAAGAAAATATAGCTCAATTTAAAACTGAACTTGGTTATAAAAGAGCTTCTATTCAACCTATAAAACTTACCAATGATGCTAAAAAAGCCTTATCAGCAATAGACAGAAAAAATAAAAGTTTTGAAGATAAAAATGTTCTAGATGATGTTGCCAAAGTTAGTGAAGTTACAGCAGAATTATTAAGAACAAAATCTATTACAGCTTTGATTGATCAACTATTGTATACATTAGGAGCTTTAGAAAATATTGAATTTAAAAGTATTATAGAAGATAAAGAAGAATCACTTGCATGCTTAAAAGAGCTTAGATCAATACAGCCATTAGATAAACTTGCTTATGATTTAGAAAAAAAAATAAAAGCTGAAAAATAAATTATGTCAAAAATATTTAAAATTGATATAGCCAATGATAACTATATAGTTTCAGGGAATATTGAATCATTATTAAAAGACAAGAAAATTATACTAATGGCTAGAAGTTTATTTAAAGCTTATATTGAAGAAAGAAGATTAATATTACCAATAAAAAATAATAACAAAAAAAATCAATTATATGATTTAATTAAATTCTTTGAAAGATTTGGTTTTGTCACAGATACTAGTAATGAAGTTAAAGAAAGAGAACTTGCATTTAATAGGGAACAAAATAACTTTTTAGAATTTTCTTTAAAAGCAAAAAAAATAAGAAATGACGAATTTGATGAGGAACCAGAATTATTAGAAAACTTTAAAAATTTTAAAAATGTTTTGGAAAAAAATATGTCAAGACCCCTTTATCCATTACAATTACTCTCATCTTTTCATATGGCATTTTCTCAAAATAGTTGTAATTTTGCTGTACCTGGAGCTGGTAAAACTTCAATTGTCTATGGTGCATATGCCTATCTAAAAAGTCTACCTATTGATAATCCTAAATATGTTGATAAACTTCTTGTAATAGGACCTCTTTCATCATTTGCACCATGGGAAAATGAATACAAAGAATGTTTTAATAAAAAAGCTGACAGTCAAAGAATGTCAGGAGATATAACAATTTCTAGAATAGAAAAAGAACAACACCTATATTCTGCCAACTCAAAAGAAATCACTCTTATTTCTCATGCAGGAGTACCTTTATTAGAAAAAGAAATTATTGATTTTCTAAAATCAAATAAAGTTATGGTTGTTGTAGATGAAGCTCATAGAATTAAAAATGCAAATGGAATTTGGGGTAATAGTGTAGTTGAAATATCAAAAGAAGCAACATCTAGAATTATATTAACAGGAACACCTTTACCAAATGGATATGAAGACATTTTTAATTTATATAGATTTTTATACCCATTTAAATATAAAGATATTTTGCAAATACATTATGATCAACTAAAAGAGATGACAAAAAATTCACTCTCTTTTGATGATGAAAGAGTAAAAACTTTTATTCAAAATATTTCACCATATTTTATAAGAATAAAGAAAAAAGATTTAAAGGATAGATTACCTTTAACTATTACTGAAAATATTATAGAAGTAGAGATGGATGATTATCAAAAAGAGATTTATGAATTTATAGAAGACAAATATATTAAAACATTTCAAGAAAACTCATCTGCAACAGTTAAAGATGTGCTAAATAAAGCAAAGCTAATCCGTTTACGTCAAGCTTCAACTAACCCATCATTACTTATTAAACCATTGAAAGACTCATTAGAATACTATGAAGAGAGTAATGATCCAAATGATAAATTTACCGATAACAATGATTTAAATATTGATGACATTCAAATGTTTAAAAAGATTTTAAACTATCAACAAATATTAACACCACAAAAATTTATAATACTAAAAGAGCTTCTGGAAGAAAAAATTTTTATCAATAATGGCAAAGCCATTATTTGGACTATATTTATTCAAAATGCTGAACAACTTCAAAAATACTTACATACACAAAGTATTTCTTCTAAACTTTTAATTGGAAAAATTCCACAAGAAGAAAGAGAAAAAACTATTGAAAAATTTAATAATCCTAAAAATACAGAATTTCAAGTAATAATTGCAAACCCTTTTTCTGTAGCAGAATCAATTTCATTACATCATGGTTGTCATAATGCCATTTATTTAGAGAGAGATTACAATGCATCTAATTTTTTACAATCTAAAGATCGTATTCATCGTGTTGGATTATCTAAAGATGTTGTAACCAATTATTATTATCTCATTTCTAAAAACTCTATTGATCCAGTTATTAATAATAAACTTAATATAAAAGTCGAAAGAATGGAAAAAATAATTGATGAAGAGATACCTCTTTTTAGTAGAATAAATGATTCAGATGAAACAGATATAATTAAGGGATTAATAGAAGACTATGTTAAAAGAACTAAGTAAATATAATAATCTTGGAACACCTGCATACTTTTATGAATTGTTTTCTGTATTAAACAAAAATAAAAGAATAAATGAACAAGACATAAAAGAATATTTTTTTAATAAAACTATTGATAATAGGCAAATATTTGATGGTTGTCTACCTTTACTTAAAATACTAGATATTGTTGATATAGAAAAAATAAAAAGAATTATTACTATAGATTCAACCTATATAAAAAATACTTCTTCTGAATTAATAAAAGAAAAAATATTAGAAGCATTTTTCATAAAATATAAAGATGATCATGAGTTCTTGAACATATTTATCAATTTTAGTTCAGATAATTTGCATCACAAAACTATTTTAATTAATTCTTCAGCCTTTAAATTAAAATATATGAATGTAAAAAGATTTCTTACTGATTTTGATTTTTTAATTATTCATCCAGATGAAAGTTACTACTTTATTAATAAAATATATATTAATTTATTTAACAAATATATATTATCACAAATAAGAAATGATGAAAATAATCAAGAGGTTGAAATAGATGAGAATAAAGAAATACCACCTAAAGTTTTTATTTCTTATTCTTGGGATAATGAAGAACACAAAGATTGGGTATTAAATTTAGCGAATAACTTAGCTGAAAATGGTATAGAGCCTATATTAGATAGGTATGAATTACGAGCAGGCTCTAATGCGCCATATTTTATGGAAACAGCTTTGAAAGAATCAGATAAAGTACTTATTATATTTACTGAAAATTACCAATTAAAAGCAATGAGAAGAGAAGGTGGTGTAGGATATGAATATTCGATTTTAAATGCAGAAATTTGTAAAAATATTACAGACAATAAAAAGTATATTCCAATATTAAGAAGTGGTACAAGTGAAACAAGTATCCCATTATTTCTTCAACAATTAATTTCAATTTATATGCAAGATAACTCTAAATATAGTCAACAACTTAAAGAGGTAATACACTGTATTTTTGATAAACCTTTGTTTCTCAAACCTAAAATTGGTAGGAAACCAGATTATTTAAAATAGTTTTCAAAATGCTTTGTTGGATTTTTTAATTTATTGGCGAGGAGAAGCGCCAATAAATTTTTTAGTTAAAGTTTTTTATCTCAAGTTCTTTAAGATCTTTAACACTTTGTATACCCATTTTTTTGTCAATTACTTTTCCATCTTTAAAATATACTAAAGCAGGAACTCCTGCAAGAGAATATTTTTTAGGAATTGATTCATACTCACCTACGTTTAATTTATAGATTTTTACATCTTTGGCTTTACTTGTATCTTTATATTTATGTAAATTCTTACCTAGAATCTTACAAGAACCTCACCATGTAGCGTAAAAATCAACTATTACTTTTCCTTTGCTAGTTCTTTCATCAAAGTTATTAGCAGTTAAATCTTCAAATGCAAATAACGAAACAAAAGAAAATAACAAGACTAGTAGTGTTTTTTTCATTTTAGTCCTTTTATTTTGTCGTGAGATTATATTTGTATTATGTTTAGTCTTTGTAAAGAATAAAATTCTTAAATAAATAAATTAACTAAAAAAAATATCACTCCTTAATTAATATACTTTATAATGGCGAAAAAAACAAAAGAATAAATTATGAAATTAAATGAATTAAAATTAGACGTAGATTATTTTAACTTTGATGAAAAGTTATATCAAGAACTAAATCCCCAGCCTTTAAACAATGCTCATCTTATTTCTTATAGTAAAAGTGCTTGTGATTTAATAGGGCTTGATTATGAAGAATGTGAAACAAAAGAGTTTGTTGAAATTGTAAATGGAGAAAAGCTTTTAGAAGGTTCACTCCCTTATTCAATGGTTTACGCAGGCCATCAGTTTGGATATTTTGTTCCACAATTAGGTGATGGAAGAGCGATAAATTTAGGAAGCGTAAATAAGTGGCATCTTCAAACAAAAGGTTCAGGCTTAACACGTTATTCAAGACAAGGTGATGGAAGAGCTGTTTTACGTTCTTCAATAAGAGAATATATAATGAGTGAAGCTATGCATGGGCTTGGAATTCCAACTACACGAGCTTTGGGATTAATTGGTTCTTCTCATCCTGTTTATAGAAGTTATGGGGAAGCGGAAACAGGTGCTATTGTAATGAGAATGTCTCCTTCTTGGATAAGAATAGGGACTTTTGAATTTTTTGCCAAAACGAAAAACTCAGAGAAAAATCTTACACAACTTGCTGATTATGTAATAAAACAATCATATCCTCATTTAGAAGAAGGTACAAAAACAAAAGAAGAAAAATATGAAAAGATGTTTTTTGAATTAGTAGATAATACTGCAAAATTAATGGCTCAATGGCAAGCCTATGGCTTTATGCATGGGGTTATGAATACTGATAATATGTCAATGGCAGGACTTACTATAGATTACGGTCCATATGCTTTTATGGATACTTTTGACAAACATAATATTTGTAATCATACAGATTCACAAGGAAGATATTCTTATAATAATCAACCACATATTGCAGGCTGGAATTTAGAAGTTTTAGCAAATACCTTAAAAGATATTTGTGATTTTGAGAAATTAATTAAATATTTAGAGACTTTTATTCCTCAACACATAAAAGAGTATTTAACAATAATGAATAAAAGAATAGGTTTAGATGAAAGCTTAAGTGGAAATGCAAACTTAGATTTAATTATTTCTTTATTAAGTGCTTTAGAAAATGCAAAAATCGATTATAACTGCTTTTTCTATGAATTAAGTAAATTAGAAGACCTAGAAGATATTTCTAGTATTACTGATATTTGTGTATTTACAGAGCCAATTATACAATGGATTAAAGAGTATAAAAAGGTAATTATAAGTCAAGGTCAAGACTTGAAAAAAATGAAAGAATTAATGAAAAGTACAAATCCAAAGTTTGTAATCAAAAATTATATGCTTCAAGAAGCTATTGATAATGCAAATGAAGGTGATTTTAAATTAACAAATGATTTATTAAATATTGCCCAAAATCCTTTTGATGAGCATAAAGAGTTTGAAAGGTATGCGAAACCCACACCAAATGAGCATTCAAATTTAAGATTATCTTGTTCTTCATAAACTATATTACAAGAAAAAGGAGTCTAAAAAGACTTACTTTTTCTTACTTTTTTTTCATATTTTAAGATTATTTATAGGCAAAATATCAAATATGTTATAATAATTATTCATCTTTTTTCTTGTCAAAAGAAAATATAATAATAAAAAATAACAGGATAGAAATGATGCTACATAATGGTTATATTTCAAATAAACTTTACAAATTAAAACTTTGGTTTCAAAACCCTGAAAATAAAATTTGGCTTATTCCTTTTTACGGAATTCTTTTTACAATTTTTTTACTTTTTCTTACTTTATATATTGATATGAATATTAAAATACCTCTTTTATTTGAAATAAATAAGAATACTTTGGACTCTTTATTGAGTATTTTGTCTTCTAGTATGTTAGCTGTAGCAACATTCTCAATAGGTGTTATGGTTTCAGCTTTCTCCTCAGTTGCAGGTAATATTACACCCCGTGCTACATTAGTTGTTATGAATGACAAAACAGCACAAAATGCAATAAGTAGTTTTCTTGCAGCTTTTTTGTATGCAGTGATTTCTCAAATTGCTCTAGGGCAAGAACTTTATAGTAAAAGTGGAATACTAATTATTTTTATTCTAACTATACTAGTCCTTATTTATTTGGTTTTTATTCTTATTCAATGGATAGGAACACTATCAAAGTTGGGAAGATTAAACGATACGGTTAAAAAAATAGAAAAACTAGCTAATAATCAATTAAAAGAATTTTGGGAAAATCCAACAAGTAATTTGAAAACAACATCAATTACAGAACATAGATATCAAGTACATTCACCAGCAATAGGATATATCTGTAAAATAAACCTTGAGGGATTAAATACTTATGCAAAAAAACATGATATAAAAATTGATATTATGGCTAGAGAGGGTGATTTTATTGTATATGGAGAAGTTGTTTGTTATGTATGTAGTTATGTTGAAAATAAAGATGAAATTTTTGATTATTTTATAATAGAAGATAGTAGAAACACTGATGTTAGTCCGGATTATAATTTGACTATGCTTAGTGAAATTGGACAACGAGCTTTATCTCCTGCTGTAAATGATCCAGGAACAGCAATTTATATTTTGACAATCATCGCAAGAATTTTAAATAAAAATAAAAACATAGAGATTATTGAACAAGAGATAAAATACAAAAATATTTCTATTGTGCCTTATGATAAAAATAAGTTTATAAAACAGATTTTTAATCCAATAGCTAGAGATGGAAAAGAGAATATTGATGTTTTAGTTCATTTGCAAAAAATACTTTTTTCTTTGAATAATAACAAAGATAAAGAGCTAGCTAATTTAGCTAAAGAGTATGCTAGGACTTCTTTTGAAAATGCACAAGATACATTAAGAACAAAAGAAGAAAGACAAAAACTTCTTGAAATACATCAAGTGCTATTTAAAGCTAAAGCTCATAAATAAGTCATATCCTTTTTGTTTATTTTTCTAAATTATTATTGTACTTTGCAATAGCTGTAATTAAGTTATCTTCAGTCTCTTTTCTTAAAGAAACAGACTCATTTTTTTCATTTATACATTCTGCTACGTGATTTGTTGAAATTCTAATTGTTGCTGTATATTTTTTTTCATTATATTGAAAAATTGCGTTGAAATAACTTTTTGGAACAACTTCAGGGTTTTTCTTAACCGCAATATCACTTTTTTGAACTGGTCTTACTTCTAATATTTTCATTGTTTCTCCGTGCTTTGTTAATTATTATTTTATAATAAGAAGTGTATTTTATTATATATAGTATAGTAAATTTGAAGAATCTTTTTCTAGAAATTCATCTAGTTCACTTATTGAAATCTGGAAAATGTTTTCTATTTTATTTTGAGTATCTTCCCAAAATGGTTGTAAAATATTTCTTTCAGTAGTACTATCTTTTTGTGCAAAACAACACTCAAGGGATTCTAATACGTCAAATACAGTAATACTACTTGGGCTTTTTGCTAGTTTATAGCCACCTTTTGCACCTCTTATACTTATTACAAGTCCAGCTTTTTTAAGTACAACTAAAATTTGTTCAAGATAATTTTGAGGAATATCTCCTGCTTTTGCGATTTCTTTTGTTTGTAATAATTCTTTATCTGTTTGTCTTGATAATATAAGAACTGCTGTTAAACCGTATTCACCTTTTGTTGATACAATTCCCATTTTACATTCCTTTTATCTTAAAATTTTCGAATTATAGCACAGTTTATTTTCAATATCAAGCAAATCTATAGGAGTTTATAAGATTAAACTATTTAAAGATGGAAAGCTAGTATTAACTAGCTTTCTACCAATTTTGCAATGAAATTTTGATCACTAACTTTTTCTTTTACAAATTGATTAAAAACATTTATATCTGAATTTTGATATTCCAAAATAAGTTTTTCCACAACTTCATTTACTTGTGTATCTTTTATTTTTAATTTTGTTTTTTCACCAAATGAAGATTTGTCTCCTTCTAGGTTTCCACCTAAAATTACTTCAAATCCAGATACTGTATCACCATTTGTATCTTTAAATTTTGTTCCTAATAATCCTATATCAACCACATGAGGATGAGCACAAGAATTTGGACAACCATTTACAGATATAGAGACTGTTTCATCAAAATCAGGAAATTGTTTTTCTAAATATTTTGCCAGTTCTATTGCTTGGTTTTTTGTTTCAACAATGGCAAATTTACAAAACTCTATTCCTGTACAAGATATTGTTCTTGCTTTAAATGAACTTGGATTTGCATCTATTTGTTGATTTTTTAATTCATTTACTAATAAATCAACATTTTGATTTGGTACATCAGTGATAATAAAATTTTGTGTATTCGTTGCTCTTATAGTAGTAGCTTGATACTTTTCTAGACTTGAAGCTAATGAAGCTAAACCTTTAGCTCCTAATTTTCCACCATTTATTGCACATCCAATATATGAATAACCTTCTTTTTTTGACTTATGTACTCCAAAATGTTCTCTTTTAGAATAAGGTGTATACTCTTGAATACTTTTATTATAGAAGCTAAATCCTATTTTTGATTCTACTAAAGCTTTAAACTCTTCAATCCCTAATTGGTCGATGAGGTGTCCTAATCTTGCTTTTTTTCTGCTTTCTCTTAATCCATAATCTCTATATATATAAGAAACAGTTTTCACCACTTCTAATATATTTTCTTCTTTTACATATCCAAGATGTGTTGCAATTTGCTTGTTAGAAGCTAAGCCTCCTCCAACACTTACATCAAATAGTATTTCATCTTCAATTTTTACAGCTGTAAATGAAAGATCTTGTATTTCATGTCCCATACAATGTTTAGAACAAGCACTTATTCCTACTTTATATTTTCTTGGTAAATTTGCTAACTCTTTATTTCCTCTAAAATAATCATTGATTGAAGAAGAGATATGATTTACATCAATTACTTCCTCATGTTCAATTCCAGAAACTGGACAAGTTACTACATTTCTTGGTACATCACCTGCTGCAAATACAGTGCTTAATCCTACTTTTTGAAGTTTCTCAAAAATAGTTGGCAAATTTTGAACTGAAATATTATGAAACTGTATATCTTGTCTTGTAGTAAGAGTTGCAGTTTCTTTTGCATATTTTTCTGATATTTCAGAAACAACTTTCATTTGCTCTAAATTCATAGCACCTTTTTCTAATTTTACACGTAACATAAAATAGAGGTTTTCATCAGATTCATCTTGAGAATTTTTATTTTGTGTATAAAGTCCATACCATTTAAATCTATCTATATCTTCTGGATCTAAAGGTTCATTAGATTTAGCATATCTTTTTATATCTTCTAAAACATCTAAACCACTTTTTTCTTTTTTTATTCTCTCAACTCTTTGTGCTGCATTCTCTTTTTTCATAATAATACCTATACTATTTTTTTTGCTTCCCAATTGGGAAAATGTTTTCTTATTAAAGCATTTAATTCTACTTCGAACTCTGAATGTTCAGATATATTTTGCTTTGAATTTTCTTGAACTTTATCAACAATCATTCCTGCTCCAACTGTGTTATTGCTCACTCTATCTATTATGATAAAACTTCCCATAGTTTTGTTATGTTCATAAGAATCATAGGCAATTGTTTGATTTAAAGAGAGTTTTGCAAAACCTATCTCATTTAATTCTAACTTATGTGTTGTTTCTTCTTCTAAAGTATTTACATTTGTTTTATAATAAAAACTTTCTATTGAACCACTTGTAACAGTTGACGCTCTTTTAATGTAATAAGATTTTCCTTTTGTTAAAGGACTCTCATCCATCCAAACTACTCTTACATCAAACACTTTAGCTTGATCTGGTTGTTCATCACTTTTAACTATAATATCACCACGAGATATATCAATTTCATCTTTAAGCGTTAGGGTTATAGCTTGTTGCGCATAAGCATATTGTAAATTATCATCATAAGTTACTATCTCTTTTACAACTGAACTTTTTCCTGAAGGTAAAACAGTTACTGCATCACCAACTTTTATAACTCCTGAAGCTATTGTTCCACAAAAACCTCTAAAATTTAGATTTGGTCTATTAACATATTGAACAGGAAGTCTAAAATGTGTTAAATCTCTTTGTGTTGCAATCTCAATATTTTCTAAAACTTCAAGTAAAGTATCTTCTTTATACCAAGGAGATTTTTCACTTTTATTTACTACATTATCTCCATCTAAAGCTGAAATAGGGATAAATGTTAGGTTTGCATCAACTCCTAAATCCTTTGCAAAAGAGATATAATCTTTTTTAATATCATTAAATGTTTCTTCACTAAAATCAACTAAATCCATTTTATTTATGGCAATTACTAACTCTTTTAATCCTAAAAGTTTTGTAATAAAAGTATGTCTTTTTGTTTGTGTTTGTACTCCATATCTTGCATCAATTAATATAATTGCCAAATCAGCTGTACTTGCACCTGTTGCCATATTTCTTGTATATTGTTCATGCCCTGGAGTATCTGCAATAATAAACTTTCTTTTATCTGTTGCAAAATATCTATATGCTACATCTATTGTAATACCTTGCTCTCTTTCACTAGCAAGTCCATCAACTAAAAGTGCTAAATCAAACTCTGTATTTGTAGTACCACTTTTTTTACTATCATTTTTTATAGCTGCTAATTGATCTTCAAATATCATTTTTGAATCATGAAGTAGTCTTCCTATTAGTGTTGATTTTCCGTCATCAACACTTCCACATGTAATAAATCTAACTAACTGTTTATGTTCATGTTCTTTTAAATAACTCTCTATATCATCTGCAATTTTTTTCTCTTGAATTGACATTTTTAAATACCTTTTATCATATTTATTATCTTTTTTACTCTTTATTTAATCAATTTTTACACTAAAAGAGATAAACCTATATACCGCAATTTTTTATTAAAGAATTTTAGAAATATCCTTCTATTTTCTTTTTTTCCATTGAAGCTGCACTGTCATTGTCTATAACTCTTCCTTGTCTTTCACTAGTTTTTGTTAATAACATCTCTTGAATAATTTCAGGAAGTGTAGCTGCTGTTGATTCGACTGCACCTGTTAATGGATAACATCCTAAAGTTCTAAATCTTACAAATTCTTCACTTGGGATTTCTCCTTCTTTTAATGGTAATCTTTCATCATCAACTAAGATTTTTACTCCATCTCTTACAACAACTGGCCGTTTTTTTGCTAAATATAATGGCACAATAGGAATACCTTCAAGGTATATATATTGCCAAATATCAAGTTCTGTCCAATTTGATAAAGGAAATACTCGTATTGACTCACCTTTTTTTACTTTTGAATTATAAATACTCCAAAGTTCAGGTCTTTGATTTTTTGGATCCCATCTGTGATTCTCATCTCTAAATGAATAAATTCTTTCTTTTGCTCTACTTTTTTCTTCATCTCTTCTAGCTCCACCAAATACTGCATCAAACTTATATTTATTTAATGCTTGTTTTAAACCTTCAGTTTTCATAATATCTGTATGTACAGCACTTCCATGTGAAAATGGCCCAATATTTTGTTCTATTCCATCTGGATTTGTATGTACTAAAAGTTCAAATCCAAGTTTTTTTGCCATTTGATCTCGAAACTCTATCATCTCTTTAAATTTCCATCTTGTATCTACATGAAGTAGAGGAAAAGGCAATTTAGCTGGGTGAAATGCTTTTTGAGCAAGATGTAACATTACTGCTGAGTCTTTACCTACTGAATAAAGCATAGCTGGATTATCGAATTCAGCTATAACCTCTCTGATTATATGTATAGACTCTGCTTCAAGTTGTTTTAAATGTGTTAGTTTTTCTGTGTTTATCATTTTTTTCTCCATCAAATAGTTCAAATTGAAAGTTTGAATTTATTGTAATTTTATTTTTGGTGTAAGCCACACTCTTTATGTTCTGGGTTTTCCCACCACCATCGTCCACTTCTTATATCTTCACCTTCTTTTATTGCTCTAGTACATGGTGCACATCCAATACTTGGATATCCTTGAGAATGAAGCTTATTAAAAGGTACATTGTTTTTTAAAATATAGTCCCATACTTGTTTTTCTGTAAAATTAATTAAAGGATTAAGTTTAATTAAGTCATTACTTTCATCATATTCAAACATTTGCATATCTTTTCTAGTGATACTTTGCTCAGCTCTTAAGCCAGTAACCCAGATATCAACATTTTCTAAAGCTCTTTTTAAAGGTTCTAATTTTCGTACAAAACAACAATTTTTTCTATTTTCTACTGATTCATAAAAACCATTTATTCCTTGTTTTTGATAAAGTTTTTCTACATTATCACTATTAGGAAAAAAAACATTTACTTTTATGTTGTATTTAAGATTAGTCCTATCCATAACATCATATGTTTCATAAGGCAATCTACCTGTATCTAATGTAAAAATATTTGCATCATTTTTTATTTTTAACATCATATGTGTTAGAACTTGATCTTCTGCACCAAAGCTAGAAGATAATGCAATATTATTGTTCTTACTTAAAAAATATTCTAATACTTCTTCAGGGCTTGAGTTCTTAAATTTTTTATTTAATTCTTCTATTGTTTCCATGCTTTTCCTATATTTGATAATCGGGTTGTTTTATTTTCCCTAAGCTGATTTTATTCCATCCTCTTTCATGAAAATAATACAAAAACATTTTAGTAACAACTTCAATTGAACCAATCGATGCTGCCATAACAAAACTACTAGTTATAAAATAAGAAACTGCAATAGTATCAAGAGTACCTACAACTCTCCACGATATCGTTTTAACAATTGAACGATAAGCTTTTTCTTCCATTTTATTCCCTTTAATTTGATTTAATAATCAAAACTTGACGGAAGTATATCAAATAATTATACTAATGTCAAGTAAATCTAGTTGGTTACTTGGGTATACTTTATTAATCTACAATAAATTGGCTAGGAATAGCCTTTTTAAAGAGTTCATTGTATTTAACAACATCTCCAAAAATTAAAATTGCTGGTGATTCCATCTTTTTTGAGGCATCTTCTAGTTTATTTAATTTTGTAATCAATACTTTTTGATTTTTTCTACTTGCATTTGAAACAATTGCACAAAGTTTGTCTTGATTGATATCTAATCTTTTGGATTCCTTTACAATCTCTTGTGCTCTACTTAATCCCATGAGTACAACAACGGTATGATTTTCTTTTTTAAGTAAATCTACCCAATCTAGGTTTACGCTGTTTCCTTTAAGATGTGCAGAAACAACAGTAAATCCTGAAGCATATCCTCTTGCAGTAATTGGAATACCAGCAGTAGAACATCCACTTATTGAAGAGCTTATTCCTGAGATTATTTCTGTAGGAATATTTTGTTTTATTAAACTTTCTAATTCCTCAGCTCCTCTTCCAAAAACAAAAGGATCACCACTTTTTAGTCTTGCTACTTTTAAGCCTTTTTTAACATATTTAAGAATTAAAGCATTTATTTCTTCTTGTGATTTACTATGATAGCCCTTCTTTTTTCCTACATATACTTTTTTTATTGATTTTGGTACTATTTCCATAATCTCTGAACTAATTAAATTATCATATAAAACAACATCAACTTTTTTTATAATTTTATATGCTTTTATAGTTAGAAGTTCTACATCTCCTAATCCACATCCAACTAAATATACTTGAGTATTTTTTTTCTCAAGCTCTTTTTTTGTTGTTTTTATATCAATAATCCCAGTATTTCTTTCTTTTTGCTTTGTAGCTAAGTATTTACTTATATCTTTTGGTACTATTTTTTCACATTCATCTCTAAAATATTTTGCTGCTGTTGGGGAAGCCCCATTACTTGATACTGCTATTTGTAAAGGTTTATTTTTTGTTAAAGCCATAAAATAAAAATCACAATATTTAGGAGCATCTACAACATTAAGTAAAAGTGTATTTTTCTTTTTATAACGCAGGAGTTTTTTTGTAACTTTTGAATCTCCTGTGGCGTCTATTACAATACAGTAATCTTTTATATCTTTTATAGTAAATTTTTTCTTTTTTATATTTTTACATAAATCATAAATATCTTTTTGTAGTTCATTTGCAATTATTTTAAAATCAATATTATTGTCAGCTAAGACTCGTGCTTTTTGTAAAGCTACTTTTCCTGCTCCAATTAATAATACTTTTTGTTCTTTGAGTAATATTGGTATTGTTTTTGTCATATGGTTTCCTTTTAAAAATGGAATATTAACCTAATTATATTTTATTGTCAAGTTATCATGTAGACTTACTAGACTATAAAATAAAAATTAAGTCTGTTGGAATTTTTGTATATGAAGAGATACTTTGACACTTTTTTTAAGAATTAATTGTTAAATAACTTTTAAGTAAAAATAGTTATACTCTTGAAATAGTTATTGACCGACGGTCGGTCAAATAAAAATGGAGGTAAATTCTTGAGTCCTAGAAAAGTAAAGAAGGAAGAGAAAAGAAGAGAAATTGCTTTATCCTGTACAGATTTAATTCATGAAATAGGAATGAAAAATATTACAGTTGCACAAGTAGCTAAAATAGCTGGTATTGGAAAAGGAACTATCTATGAATATTTTGAAAATAAAGAAGATATTATTTTTGAGATAATTAATATTCATATTGAAAAATATAATAAAGATTTAGTAGAGTCACTTGAAAAAGCTAATAGTACAAAAGAGAAACTAGAGCTATTTTTTAAATTAGTTTTAGAAGATGATGAAGAAAATTTAAAACATTTTAATGGATATAAAGAGTTTTTATCTATTGTTTTATCTGAAGAAAATCCAAGAATGAAAGAATTTAATTGTAATAAAAATGAATTTTTTAGAGCAAAACTTTTAAAAATCTTTGAAGATGGTGTACAAAAAGGTGAATTAAAAAATGAATCTTTAGCTTTAGTTGATGGAATTTTGACCTATCAAAAAGGCTTAGCTCTTAGAAAGATGAGTCAAAATAATTTTGATACAAAACAGAATTTTAAACAATTTACCGATACTCTTTTTAAATTAATAAGGATTGAAAAATGATTCATCAAAAATATACAAGAATAATATTTGCCTTTTTAATGTCCTTATTTATGAGTTGTTTAATGAGTGGTGTTATTACTTTTATAAACTTAGGTTTAATAGACAATTTCTTATTTATATGGTTAGAAGCTTATTGGAAAGCATTTATAGTTGCCTTTCCTATTATTTTCGTTGTGGCACCTTTTGTGCAAAAATTAACAAAAAAATTAACAAATAGTTAAAAAAAGAAGAAGGATAAATATATGTTAAATAAATTATTAGTAATGACAGTTTTTTGTATTTCATTATTTGCAGCAAGTCCATCATTAGTTGAGACTACTAAGCTAGTAAAAGGTGAAGTTAATCCACTTCAAGAGTTTATAGGAACTTTAAAATTTGATAGAAGTTCCGTTTTAGCAGCTCAAAACTCTGGGGTAGTAAAGTCAATTAACTTTGAAGTAGGGGATGTTGTAAAGAAAGGAAAAACATTAGTTTTAATTGATTCAGATCTTCTAAATGCACAAATTAATGCAATAAAAGCAAATTTAAAAGCTGCAAAAGATACTTTGAATAATTCAGCAAAAGATTATGAAAGATATAAAAAACTTTTAGAAAGTAAAACAATTACTCAAAAAGAGTATGATGATTCACTTTTAAAAAGAAGCTCATCTTCAAGTAAAGTAAAAGCTTTAGAAGCAAACTTAAAAGAGCTTCAAATTCAAAGCTATAAAAAAAGTATAAAAGCTCCATTTTCTGGAATCATAGTTGAAAAAAGTATTAACTTAGGTGAATGGGTAAGCGCAGGAACTGCGGTTGCAACTATAGTTGATACAAGAAAAGCAGAGATTACTTTTAATATTCCTTTAAATATATTTGAAGGTCTAAATAAGGGTGAAAACTATGATATTTTAGTTGGAGAAAAAACTTTAAAAGCAAAATTAAATGCTGCAATTCCACAAGGTGATAAACTAACTAGAACTTTTCCAATAAAATTTAAAGCAGATGTTAGTGAAACCTTCGTTTTTGATGGACAAGAAGCAAAAGTTAAACTTTCTAAAGATGCAATAGTAGAAGGTCTTTTATTGCCAAGAGATTCGGTTATAAAAAGATTTGGACAGAATGTTGTTTTCTTCATAGATGATAAGATGACAGCTCAAATGATTCCTGTTCAAATTGTAGGTTTTATTGATAATAAAATTGCAGTTACGGGAAAAGGCTTAGTTGTAGGACAAGACATCGTTAGTAAAGGAAATGAAAGAATTTTCCCTAACTCTCCTGTGAAAATTATAAATAAATAGGATAATCAATGGATTTAATTAAATTTTCCATAAAAAACCCAGTTACAATTGTTGTATCCGTACTTATTGTTGTGTTATTTGGTTTTTTATCATTAACAAAACTGCCGTATCAATTAACACCAAATGTAACAAAGCCAGAAATTAAAGTTACAACCATTTGGCCAGGAGCGACTCCTTATGAAATTGAAAAAGATATTATTGAAGAGCAAGAAGACGCACTTAAGAGTTTAAATAACTTAATAGAATATGACTCATCTTCAAAAGATAATTCAGGTGAAATTACATTAACCTTTAAGTTAGGGACAGATTTAAGAGCAGCCTTACAAGATGTTTCAAATAAATTAAATGAAGTTAGTTCTTATCCTGAAAATGTTGAAAAACCAGTAATTGAAACTGCAAGTGCAAGTCCTGTTATTTGGACAATGCTTCAAACAAAAGAGGGTAATTTAAGACATGTTGATGAATACAAAACTTTCTTTGATGATGAAATTAAACCAGTAATAAAAAGAGTTAATGGAGTTGCTGGGACTATGGGAGGAGGTGGACGTGAACAAGAAATGCAAATTGTATTTGATGTGAACAAATTAGCCTCTTATGGTTTGACTATTCCAAAAGTTATTGATATTTTGCAAGGTGAAAATGTAGATGTAAGTGCTGGTATTTTAAATGTAGAAAGAAGAGCTTATAGAATTAGAACTGTAAGTAAATTTTCCTCTATAAAAGATATTGAAGATACAATCTTAGTTTCAAATAGGGAACAAAGAGTACGAGTTAGAGATATTGCAAGTATTGATTTTGGATATGAAACAGCAAGTTCTGTTGCTATGTTCTTAGGAAAAGATGGTATCTTTTTAGGAGTTCAGCCAAGTTCTGATGCAAATATTGTACAACTTACAAATGAAGTAGAAAAAGTTGTAAATGAATTAAATGCAACAATATTAAATGACAAAGAATTAAAACTTCATTGGATATATGATCAAAGACCATATATTGTAGGTTCTGTTGATTTAGTTAAACAAAATATTATGATTGGTGGTATTTTAGCTGTCCTTATTCTTATAATTTTTTTAAGAGCTATTTCTCCAACTGCTGTTGTTTCTGTTGCAATTCCTATTTCAATTATTGGTACTTTTATAATATTAGAAGCTATGGGAAGAAGTTTAAATACTATTTCTCTTGCAGGTATTTCCTTTGCTGTTGGTATGCTAGTTGATTCCGCTATTGTTGTTTTAGAAAATATCGATAGGCATAGAAAAGAAGGATTGAGTATTTCAGAAGCTGCATATGTAGGAGCTAGTGAAGTTTGGGGAGCATTAATTGCTTCTGCACTTACAACTATTGCTGTATTCTTGCCAATTGTATTCTTACAAGATGAAGCAGGGCAATTATTTAAAGATATTGCTATTGCTGTTACAGCAGCTGTTACTTTTTCATTATTCGTATCAATTTCAGTTATTCCAATGCTTTGGAAATCTTTTGCGGGACTTTCAAAAAAAGAACCAAAAGAGGCTGGAACTCTTGCAAATATAGGACATAAATTTGTAGATTTTATTATGAGTATTGTTACCTTATCTCTAAAAAATGCACTTACAAAGATTATTACAATAGGTTCTTTAGGTGCAATTTCAGTTGGTGCTATATTTATGTTATTTCCGAAGCTTGATTATTTACCACAAGGTAATAAAAACTTAATTTTTAATATTTTAATCACTCCTCCTGGACTTTCATATAAAGAAAGATATGACATGGGTGCATATTTAATGAAAGGCATTGAACCACATATTAATAAAGATGTTGGGAATATCCCTGGAGTTAGTAGAGCTTTTTTTGTTTCCTTTGGAGATTTTAATATTTTTGGTGGAACTTCTATGCATGAAGATAGAGCAAAAGATCTAATTCCTATGTTTAGACCCTTGGTTAATTCTATTCCTTCTACTATTGGGATTTCACTTCAATCAGGAGTATTTGAAGATGGTATTGGTGAAGGAAATACTGTAAATATAGATATAAGTGGTGAAAAAATTGAAAATATTGCAAATGTAGGTATGAAATTATTTGGAGCAACCATGGGAACGATAAAAGGTTCCCAAGTAAGACCTGTTCCTTCAGTTGAATTACTTTATCCCGAAGTTAGAATCAAACCAAATAATGATGCTTTAAAAGCACTAGGAATGAGTTCAAAGGATTTAGGAATTTCAATTGATGTTTTAATGAGCGGTAGAAATGTTGGAGATTTTGAACAAGATGGTAAAAAGAAAATTGATTTAGTATTAAAAGCTTCAGAGGAAGAGATTCAAACTCCTGAAGATATTATGGGTGCACAAATAGCTTTACCAAATTCTTCATTAGTTCCTGTTTCTTCACTTGCTAGTTATACAAGTACAAGTGGTATTTCAGAGATTAGACATTTAAATGGAAAAAGAACAATTACTCTTCAAGTTACTCCACCTCCTGGAATGACTATTGATGAAGCTATGAAATCAATTGGTGGCATGCTTGAAGGAATGAAAGCTAAGAATATGATTCCTTCTTCTGTGGATATTGGAATCTCTGGAACAGCTGATAAATTGACTGAAACAATTGGCCTTTTAATGGATAACTTTATTCTAGCACTTGTGATTGTGTATTTATTAATGGCATCATTATTTGGTAATTTCCTTTATCCAATTGTTATTATGTTTACCGTTCCTCTAGCAACTGCTGGTGGATTTATTGGACTTAAATTAACAAATATGTTTATTGCTCCTCAACCTCTTGATATTTTAACAATGCTTGGATTTATTATTTTAGTTGGAATTGTTGTAAATAATGCAATTTTAATAGTTCATCAAAGTTTAAATTATATTAGAAAAGAAGGATTGGATCATAAAAAAGCAGTAATTGAGGCAACTAGGACAAGAATTAGACCAATTTATATGTCTTCGATGACTTCTATTTTTGGTATGTTACCACTTGTATTAATTCCAGGACCAGGAAGTGAATTTTATAGAGGTTTAGGTTCAGTTATAACAGGTGGACTTGCTTTTTCTACAATATTTACTATTTTTGTTACACCAGCTCTTTTAATGTTTTTTATAAAACTTGAGCAAAAAATGAGCAGGAATAAAAGTATGCCTGTTGATGTAAGTAAAGCGTAAAGGATTCAAAATGAAGAAAAAAATCTTAAGAAAAATAGCAATAGTTTTACCAATAGCATTATTAGGAACAAACCTTTATTCTCTTGATATTGATGAAGCAGTAGAATCTGCTTTATTAAATAATAATAGTTTTAAGAAACAACAATATATCTATGATGAAGCAAAAGAGAATATAAATATTTCAAAAGGTGCTTATCAGCCAAAGTTGGACTTATCTTATTCTTATAATGCAAAATCTGAAAACCTAGATAATTTAGGAAAAGACCATTCTAATGGAAGTGCAACACTTTCTTATAATCTTTTTAATGGTCTTACAGATAAATATAATTTGAAAAGTTCTGAGGAGTTAGCTCTATATTCAATGTTTTCATTAGAAGCAGCAAAATATGATTTGATATTAAATACAAAAAAAAGTTATATTTCATATTTGAAAAGTTTAAAAAATATTGAAACAGCTGAAAATGCTTTTAAATTACTTGAACAACAATTTAGAGATTCTGAAAATAAATTTGAACAAGGTTTATTAGCAAAAAATGATTTACTTCAAGTAAATGCGCAAATGCTACAATCTAAACAAAGTCTTGCTCGTGCAAAAGCCGATGCTAGAATTGCGAGATATCAACTAAAAAATATTTTAGGGGGATTTCTAAAAAAAGATGAAAAAATTGTTGCTTTGTCAAAAGCAGAGATTATGGAAAATACTTACAATGAAAAAGAGCTTGAGGCAAGAAGTGAAATAAAAGCTTTAATGAAAAGAATAGAGTCTATAAGAAGTCTAAAAAGTGCAAATAAGGGTGAATTTATGCCAAATGCAGATTTGAGTCTTGCTTATAATAAATATGGTGATGATGCTTTTCTAAAAACAAATGAAAGAGAAGTTGATTCTCAAGAAACAGCTATGCTTACACTTTCTTGGAATCTTTTTAATGGTGGAATCGATAAATCTCAAGATGTAATTTATCAAAAGAGAATTTTACAAGCAAATGAAGATTTAGCTGATTTAAAATTATCAATAAAACTTCAATATGAGAATGCTTTAGAAGAGTTTGAGGTTTCTAAACTTAATTTCCAAACAGCAAAAATCTCTTTGGCTCAATCAAAAGAGAATTATAAGATTGTTAATAATAGATTTAAAGAAGGACTTTCTACAAGTACTGATTTAATTAATGCAAATTATTTATTAACTTCTGCAAAACAAAGTTTTGATAATGCTTATTATGATAGGTTTTTATCCAAAGCCACACTTGATAGAATTTTTGAGAAATAGAAGTTTCTTCTATTTCTTAAAATCCTTTATAAGAAAATCCTGTACTAGAACTTTTTTCTTTTTTCTTTTTATCTGAGACATTTTCAACACCTTTAAAATCATCAAACCATTTTAGTTTTGAAGGAGCATCGCCTTGGTTTCTACTATTTCCTTTTTTTCTATCAAAATCAAATTCATTAGTTTTAAAATCTGCTTTATCATAAAGAATATAAGAGAAAAATAGAATTGTTATTAATACAAAAATTTTAAAAATTATATCTACTACTGTTCTTAGTAAGGTTTTTTTCTTTTGAATTTTATAATGTTTTGCCATGTTGAACATTATACAAAAAAGAGATTAATTTCTTGATATTATTACTTATAAAAATGAGATAAAAAAATTATTTTTAAATTTTTACCTTTAAATTTATAAAAAAATTATTTTGATTAATAAGCTTCTTACTAGAATTTAAATAAACTCTTAGCTTCAAAAATAAAATTAATATAAACATAATATATAATTTTAATATAATAATGAAGGAAACAGATGAATTCTGTAGTAATTGCTGTACTCGTAATGGTTTTACTTTCTCTTGTGAGAGTTAATATTGTTATTGCTTTAATTGTTGGAGCGATAGTAGGTGGATTAACAGGTGGCTTAGGATTAAATGAAACAATTGATGCATTTAATAAAGGACTTGGAAATGGTGCAACAATAGCGCTAAGTTACGTTATGCTTGGTACTTTTGCTGTTGCAATCTCAAAGTCAGGTATTACTGATTTATTATCAAATATGATTATAAAAAAGATAAATAACGGTAGTTCAGCTATGCAGTTTATTTATATAAAGTATTTGATGTTAACACTAATTTTGCTTGCAGCTGTTTCTTCTCAAAATCTTGTTCCTGTACATATTGCTTTTATTCCAATTTTAATTCCTCCATTATTACACTCAATGGCACAACTTAAAATAGATAGAAGAGTAGTAGCTTGTGTTATTACTTTTGGTTTAGTAGCAACATATATGCTTCTTCCTATTGGATTTGGTGGAATATTTTTAAATCAGATTTTATTAAAAAATTTAGTTGAAGCAGGAGTTCTAGCAACTTCAGCTCAACTTCCACTTGCTATGGCCTTTCCTGTTTTTGGAATGTTTTTAGGTTTACTTGTTGCTATTTTCTTTTCATATAAAAATAAAAGAGTTTATGATGTGAGCAAAATTTTAGAAGTTGAATCAGAACGAAAAGATATTAATCCTTTATTTATTTGGGTTGCTATTGCTTCTGCTGTAACAGCTTTAGCCTTACAAGTATATACTGATTCAATTATTATAGGTTCACTTGCAGGATTTTTAATCTTTATTATTTTTGGTGTAGTAAAAGTAAATGAAACTCAAGATTTTTTTACAAGAGGTTTAAAAATGATGGGTATGATTGGCTTTATTATGATTGCAGCAAATGGTTTTGCAAGCGTAGTAAATAGTACAGGAGGAGTTGAAACTTTAGTCTCTTCAATTGTAGATATTATTGGAGATAATAAATCAATGGCGGCTTTACTTATGTTAATAGTTGGCTTATTTATTACAATGGGAATTGGTTCATCTTTTTCAACTATTCCAATTATTGCAACTATTTATGCACCTTTATGTATGCAATTAGATTTCTCAGTAATGGCAACAATTACTATTATAGGTACAGCAGCTGCCTTAGGAGATGCTGGAAGTCCTGCTTCTGATAGTACACTTGGACCAACATCTGGTTTAAATGTAGATGGACAACATGACCATATTTGGGATTCAGTAGTTCCTACTTTTATTCACTATAATATTCCACTTATTATATTTGGTTGGTTTGCAGCTATTTATATATTCTAAATTAGAGTAGGTTAAATCCTACTCTAAATTCTATGTATTAAATTGCAGCTCCTGATGCTGCCATAACATCTTTCGCATCTTCACTCATCATATTAGTATCCCAAGGTGGATCAAAAACTAAATCTACAACAGCTTCATCAATTTGATCTACACTTAAAGTTACATATCTTACTTGTTCTAGTAAACTTTCTGCAACAGGGCAAGATGGAGAGGTTAGGGTCATTTTAACTTTTGCATGTGTATAGTTATCTATTACTGAAAAATCTATTGAGTAAATTAATCCTAAATCATAAATATTTACAGGAATTTCTGGATCAAATACATTTTTTAATCTTTTAATTGTTTCTTCTCTTAATGTTTCGAAGCTATCATTTTTTTCTTTTTCTATTTGTGACATTTTATTTCCTTCGCATTTTGTTATTAGGCAGTTATTGCATACTCTTTTATTTTTTTAATCATTCCAATTACTCCACTTTGCCTATTTGGAGTAATAACTTCTGAAAGACCTAATTCGTAAACTAAATCCATATCTGCATTTTTTAATTCTTCAATTGTATTATTTGAAAATATCTCTAAAATTATATAAACTAAACCTTTTACAATAACGGCTTCTGAAGTACCTTTAAAGATTAGTTTATCCTCTTTCTTTTGGCAAACTAGCCAAACTTGAGAAGTACATCCATGAACTATATTTTCTGGGATTTTATCTTCATCTTCAAAAGGTTCTAATTTTTTCCCTAAATCAATAATATATTCATATTTTTGTAATTCATCTTCAAAAAAATCTAAATCATCTTTTATTCTTGAAATTTTATTTGCTATACTTAAATTTTCACTCATCTTCTACCTTTTCATTCTCTTTTATATTTTATACTTCATTTCACTTTTTATTGAAGCATACTAAGTGCTTTTTTTAATGCATTTATTAAATTATTTATATCATTATAATCATTATAAAAAGAAAGAGAAACTCTAATTGTTCCTTTGATTCCTAATTTTTTCATAATGGGTTGAGCACAATGATGTCCAACTCTTAATGAAACTCCCATTTTATCAACTAAGATTCCAATATCATCAGGAGTTATATTTTCAAAATTAAAACTTCTACTTCCTATAGAGTCTTCTATATCATTATAAAATATAATATTTGGAATTTTTTTTAGTTCTTTATCTAAATAGTTAAATACATCTTTTTCAATTATTTCAATATTTTCATATCCAACTCTAGTTAGGTATTGTAAAGCAGTACCAAAACCAATAATTCCTGCTATATTTTGCGTTCCAGCTTCAAATTTATAAGGAGAATCAAGTAGTGTTGAACTATTAAAATCAACTTGATTTATTGTTGCTCCTCCTGTTTGATATGCTTCTAGGTTCTTTAAATACTTTTGTTTTACATATATAGCTCCAACTCCTGTTGGTGCAAATGTTTTATGTCCAGAAATTGCGAAAAAATCCACATCAAGCTCTTGCATATCTACTTTTATGTGAGCCAAACTTTGAGCACCATCTATCATAACAACTGCTTTATATTTGTGTGCAAGTTCTATAATAGCTTTTATATCATGGATTTTCCCAAAGGCATTTGAAATGTGTGTTATTGATACAAAAGCCTTTGGATTCTCTTCTAAAAGTTGTTCAAAATGTTCAAAATCAAAATCTAAGTTTTTATTGCAATTTACAACAGCTAAACCATCACCTAGTTTTCTTCCTTGCATATGCCAAGGAACTATATTTGAATGATGTTCAAGCGATGAAATAATAACAGTTTTAAAGTTTTTTACAAAAGAAGAGGCTATGAAATTTATAGACTCTGTTACACCTTTTGTAAAAATTATTTCTTCATTTAATTTTGCATTTATAAATTCTTTTAATATTTTTCTAGACTCTTCATATTTTTGTGTTGCTTTATTTGCATGACCAAAAGAACTTCTATGTGTATTTGCACAATATTTTTCATAATACTCACTTTGTGAATCAATTACTTCTTTTGGTTTATGTGTAGTTGCTGCATTATCTAAATAAGCTATTTCATTATTTTGAAAATATGGGAAATCTTTTTTAAACATAATCACTCTTTTTGAATTTTGTAACAAATTCTTTTATTTTTAGGTCTTTAATATTATCGTAAACTTCATTTTCAAATGCTTTTAATAACATCTCATATGCTTTGTTTAAAGGTATTCCTCTTGCTTGTAAATAAAGAAGTTGCTCTTTATCTAAACTTCCAGTTGTAGCCCCATGACTAGCTTCTAATTCATCTATATTTATTTCTAAATGTGGTCTTGCAAAAATAACAGCATCATCACTTAATAAAATTGTATTTGAATTTTGCAATACTTTTGAATATAAAGCTTCTTCATTTACAATAGATTTTGCTTCATAAATAGCTTTTGAAGCATCATGAAGAGAGTGTTTATATGAAACATTACTTGAACAATTTTTCGCATTATGAACTGTATTAAATATTGAATATGAATTACTTTTTTCATACAATTTTACAAGTCCAAAAATATTTAAGTTTGAATTCTCTGCATCTAAATTTGTATTAAAATTGTTTTTATTAATACCTAGCCCTAATTCAAAGTTTGTAATATTTATTTTTGCATTTTGTTTTAAAGTAATATTTGAATCAATGTTTAAACTTGTGTTTTCACTTATATCTTGATATTTTAAATACTCTAAACTTGCATTTCCTTCTACTTCAAATTCTCTTTTAAAATTATGTTCTTTTTTTTGCTCTTTATTATTTATAAAAACTTCAATAAAAGAGGCGTTTATATTCTCTTTTATTTTTATTTTTAAGCTTGTTTCATCTTTTGTATTCTCTTTATTTAAATCATGAATTATAATAATTGGTTCATTTGTATTTTTATCTATAACAAGCTCATTAATAGCTTTATCAATATTATTTTTATTAAAATTAATTAGTTTCATCTTCTATTCCTATTGCTTCATAACCTTTGCTATCAAGTTCAAGTGCTAAACTATAATCACCAGTTTTTACTATTTTCCCATCTTTTAGAATATGTACAAAATCAGGTTTTATATGACTTAACAATTTATCATAATGAGTAATCATTAGAAGTGATCTATTTTTATCTTTTAATAAGTCATTAACAACTTTTGCTACAACTTTAACAGCATCAACATCTAATCCTGAATCAATCTCATCTAACATGATTAAATCAGGTTTTAAAAGTAGAAGTTGAACTAATTCATTTCTTTTCTTTTCTCCACCTGAAAAACCATCATTTAAATCTCTTTGCATTAGTTTTTTATCTATATCATATTTTGCTAACTCTTTTTTTGTTAGCTTTAAAAACTCCATAGTATCAAGTTCTTCTTCTTTATGATATTTTCTTTTTTCATTTATTGCAGTTCTTAAAAAGTAGCTATTATTTACTCCTTTTACTTCAACTGGATTCTGAAAACTCATGAAAATTCCCTCATTAGCTCTTTGGGCTACTCCCATTTCTAAAAGGTTTTTATCTTTATATTCAATCTCACCATTTGTTACTTCACAATCATAATGTGCACTTAGTGTTTTTACAAGAGTTGATTTTCCAGTACCATTTTGTCCCATAAGAACATGAACTTCTCCTGGATTTATTTTTAAATCAAGTCCTTTTAAAATCTCTTTATTTTCTATATTTACATTCAAATTTTTTATATTTAATAACATCTTATCTTCCTTTTAAATCTTCTATTTTCTTTGTTTTATTATCCAACACTACCTTCAAGTGAAATACTTAAAAGCTCTTTAGCTTCTGCTGCAAATTCCATTGGTAGTTCTTTTAATACTTCTTTACAAAAGCCGTTTACAATCATAGCAATTGCATCTTCTTCATCTATCCCTCTTTGAGATAAATAGAATAATTGTTCATCAGATATTTTAGAAGTGGTTGCTTCATGTTCTATATTTGCACTTGAATTTTTTATTTCATGATATGGATAAGTGTGTGCTTTACTTTTGTTTCCAATTAAGAGGGAATCACATTCTGAAATATTTCTAGCATTTTTTGCTTTTTTACCAACTCTTACTAAGCCTCTATAAGCATTTACTCCGTGCATTGCAGAAATACCTTTTGAGATAATAGTTGACTTTGTATTTTCACCTATATGAATCATTTTTGTTCCAGTATCAGCTTGTTGAGCTTTACTTGAAATTGCAACTGAATAAAATTCTCCAACTGAATTTTTCCCTTTTAATACACATGAAGGATATTTCCATGTTAAAGAAGAACCTGTTTCTACTTGTGTCCATGAAATTTTTGAATTTTCACCTTGACATAATCCTCTTTTTGTAACAAAATTTAAAATTCCGCCTTTACCTTGTTCATCACCTGGATACCAGTTTTGAATTGTTGAGTATTTTATTTGAGCATTATCAAGTGCAATAAGCTCAACAACTGCCGCGTGAAGTTGTCTTTCATCTCTACTTGGAGCTGAACAGCCTTCGTTGTATGAAACATAAGAGTTTTCATCACAGATAATTATGGTTCTTTCAAATTGTCCTGTATTTAATGCATTTATTCTAAAATAAGTTGATAATTCCATGGGACATCTAGTATTTGGTGGAATATATACAAAACTTCCATCTGTAAAAACAGCAGAGTTTAAAGCTGCAAAATAGTTATCTGTCATGCTAACAACAGAAGCTAAATATTTTTTTAAAATTTCTGGATGCTTATGTGCTGCATCTGAGATTGAACAAAATATAATTCCTAGTTTTTCAAGCTCAGCTTGAAAAGTTGTTTTAACTGAAACTGAATCAAATACAGCATCAACTGCAACGCCAGCTAGCATTTTTTGTTCTTCTAATGGAATTCCTAATTTTTCATATGTTTTTAAAATCTCGGGATCAACTTCATCTAAAGAATCAAGAGCTTTTTTTGGTGCAGAATAGTATGCAATATCTTGATAATTTATTTTTGGATATTTCAAATTTGCCCAAGTAGGTTCTTCCATTTTTTGCCATTTTTTATAAGCTTTTAATCTAAAATCTAAAAGCCATGACGGCTCATTTTTCTTTTTTGATATTGCTTTAATTACATTTTCATTTAAACCTACAGGAAAAGTATCACTTTGAACAAGTGTCTCAAATCCAAGTTTATATTCTTTATTTAATATTTCTTTAATTTGTTTATTGTCGCTCATCTTAAGCTCCTTTTTTAAATAGGACAAATATTGTCCTATTTCGTTAACCGTAATTTAACATATGCTAATTAAAATAAAAATTGTGCTTTTATATTAGATTTAAAATTTAAGTTTAGGAGAAAAAAGAAGAGATTGCTTAATAAATGAAAAGTCTCTTTGTAAAAGGTATTTCATGTTATACTTATATATATTTTATCTATAAAAATATAGCTTAAAAATAAATTTTCATCAGTTAGGTTTACAATGTCTTTATGCTTTTTATCTCTTGAAATGAGTAAAATTTTTAATAAGTTAATATTACAAAAGTTAGAAGAAGAAGGCTTTGATGGTCTAAGTGAATCTCTAATTATTCTCTTTCCGTACATTCTAGAAAATAAAAAAATTACAGCTTCCCAACTAGCAAAAAAAGTTGGATATTCACGTCAAGCTATGTATAAAAATATAAAAAAACTTGAAGACTATGATTATATTACTTTGATTTTAGAAAATCAAAAAGAAAAATCTATTCAACTAACACCAAAAAGCGATAAATTAATTTTATTAACAATTAGTTATATTGAGCAGATTGAAGAGAATTTAGCTAAACGTATTGGAAAAAAAGAATTAGACAAATATATTAAAAGTCAAGAAGAAATTTATACTTATCTTGATTCTTTAAATTAATTATACGGAGCTTATCTTGAATTCAATTTATCTTAAAAATAAAAACGACCCCTTTTTTAATAAAGCATGGCAGTTATATATAGAATCTTTTCCTCTTGAAGAAAGAAGAACTTTAGAGGAACAAGAGCAATTATTAAATAAAAAAAATTATAAAATGCTTTGCTATATAAAGAATGATATTTTACTTTCTATTGTTTTTTATTGGAAAATATCTTCATATACTTTTTTAGAACATTTTGCAATAAATAGCAGTTTACGAGGTCAATCTTATGGTTCTAAAATTTTAGAAAAATTTATTGAAGATAATGAAAATATTGTTTTAGAAATAGAACCTATTACGGATAAAATTAGTGAAAAAAGATTAAAATTTTATGAAAAATTTAATTTTGTTGTAAATAATTATGAACACTATCAAATACCATTTAGAGAAGGTGAAAAAGAGTTAAGACTTTTATTGATGTCTCAAGAAAAACCTTTATTGGATAATGAATATAAAGAGTTGTATAAACAGTTATTTTTATCATTAAAGCAAAATTAATAAATACTATTTATAGTTTGTTTATAAGTTTTATCAAATATGGAGTTAAATAGTTTTCATTTAAAAAAGAAATTAGTATTTCTTTTTTTGAACCTTTATTGAGATAAGATATAGATTCTTTAATATCAAAACCTGGATCTCTTGCTTTTAATCTTATTTTTGCAGCTTCAAGAGTAAGTTTTTTCTTAGGTTTTTTATTTCCTTCTAAAAGACAAATCACTTCTTCTAGTTTTTTTATTTTTTGTGCTGTGTTTTCCATGAGGCAACTTTCATTATAATAAAACTTGTAAAAAGTGTTATAAAAGCAGTTAGTATATAAGCAAATACTTCACCTAAATAAAACTCTATAGCTACTTTTATACCTAATAATAAAAATATAATACCAGTAAAAAATAGTAGGGCTGATACAAATAAAAGTATAAGCCCTTTTGCACTATTTTCAAATGATATTTTAATCTCATCAATTTGAGCTTCTATTAGCTCAACTACAGAGATAATAAAATCTGAGAGTGTTACTTTTGACATTATTTTTTAAGAAGCCATGCAGCTAAAAATCCGATTCCAAAAGTAATTGCAACACTTTTTAATGGTTCTTGCTTTATATTTTTCTCAACTTCTCCAACTCCGTCTAAGCCTTTTGCTTTTAAATCTTCGACTTTTTGCTTTAGTTCATCAATTGATAAATCTTCTAATAGTTTTGATTTATTTTTATCAATATCAGCACTTACTAAATCTTTTATTGTTTGAGTTAATTCTTTCAAATCAGATTTTAAATTTCCGATTTCATCTTTTAATTTATTTACTTCTTCTGCTGTAGCCATTTTAACTCCTCTTTTTATTTCTAGACTTTAAAACTAATATTCATTATAACTAAAAAAAATATTAAAAGAAAATTAAATTTTTAAGTTATTTTTGTATTTTTGCTTCAAGTCTATTTGTATAGTAAGAAATAGGATAAGTTAATAATAAATACCCAATTGCAAGTGGAATATAACTTTCTAAAGTAGAGTAGGTGTAGGCATTTACTTCTTGTGCATTCATTGTAAACTCACTAATTGAAATAATAGAAAGAAGTGAAGAATCTTTAATAATACTTGCAAATTGTCCTGTAAGTGCTGGTAACATTCTAGAAAATGCTTGTGGAAAAATCACATAAGCATACATCTGATAATTTGTCATTCCAAGGCTTAAGGCAGTTTCATATTGTTCTTTATCTATAGATTCAATTGCACCTCTTATTATCTCACAAACATAAGCTCCTGCAAAAAGAGCTAAGATAAATGTTCCAACTATATATCTATTTTCAAAGCCTAAGTTATTTGCAAAGACATAAAAAAAGATTAAAATTTGAACTAAAAGTGGTGTTCCTCTTATAATCTCAATATAAAATCTTGAAAAGAATCTAAGAACTAAAAGTTTAGAATTTTGAGCATAAGCAAAAAATAATCCTATTATAAAACTAAGAATTAGTGCAAAGAAAGAGATTATGATTGTCATCATAAAGCCATCAATAAATTTTTCTCTATATTCATATACACTGTCCCAATGAAAAGTATAAGATACATTTTTGAACATAAAGTAAAAAATAGTGAATACTAAAGTAATAAGTAAAGCTAGGTTGAAAAGATAAACCCCTTTTGTAAGAGGGTTATCTTTTTTAAAGCCTTGTTCATGAATAAATAGTTTTTTTAAATTGATTTGAGTTTCCTAAAAAAAGAATGGAATATTAAGTTCATCAAAAGTATTTTTTGCATCTGTTAAATATTTATCTGCAAATGTATCAAATGTTCCATCATCTTTTGCTTGTTTAATAAATTCATCAACTTCTGCTTTTAGAGGGCTGTTCTTCTTTAAAGCAACTCCCCAATATTCATAATTTTCTTGAAAAGATTCTAATAGTGGCACAGTTGTGTCCATGTTCTTTGCATAGTTTTTATAAATTGTTAATTGATCATAAATAAATCCATCAGCTTTTCCTTGTACAACTTCAAGTACACAAGCAGCTTCTTTATCAAATACTAATATTTCTGCATTTTGTAAATTGTCTTTTGCATAAATATGTCCTGTTGAGCCTTTTTTAACTGCAACTTTTTTCCCTTCTACATTTAAATCTTTAATTGATTTAATATAAGAGTGTTTATTTGCTAAGATTGCCAATGACGATTGTGCATAAGGAATAGAAAAATCAATTGTTTTTTTTCTTTCTTCTGTAATTGTCATTGAAGAGATAACTAAATCTATTTTTCCAGTTTTTAATGATGGGATTAATCCATCCCATGCAATATTTTCTATTACAACTTCTCTATCTAAATGTTTTGCTAAAGCTTTAGCAAAATCTACAGAAACTCCAGATGGTGTTCCATCTTTTTCACTCATTTCAAAAGGAGGGTAAGCTAATTCCATACCAACTTTTAAAACTTTTTTTGCTGTTTTTACTTCTGTTTTTTGCTCTTGTTCTTTTTCACCACATCCTGCTAAAACTAAAGCAAGTATTGATGAAAATAATACTAAAAATATTTTTTTCATTTGTCACCTTTTAAAATTTTTTGTATTATCACATATTATTTATGTGTAATAAATTAAGTAGACTTAGGTCATAATTTTTTTAATTTCCTTTTAAAGAGCATATTATGATTTTTGTAAAATTTATAGAATATCTTGGAGATAGAGTCATTAAGTATTCTCTTTTTACTTATGATTTTATTATATTTCTTTTTCTTTGCCTTTGGAATATAGCTTTACCAAGTAATTATGGAAAGGCATCTAGAATTTTTTTTCTTAAACAAATTTATTTGAGTGCAATTAAAAATTTATTTTCATTTATCTTTTTAGCAATTTTTTTAGGATCAATTTTAATTGTAATCGCAATTAGTTTTGCAATAAACTTTAATCTTATTGAAGAAATAGGGAATTTATTAGTTTTACTTGTAATAAATGAATTCTCTCCATTTTTTACAACTCTATTTTTTATGTTTGTTTATAGTTTATTATTAGAAGAAAAGATAAAAAAAAGCTTTTTAAATAGTAAATTTTATATTCCTAAATTAATGATAGGATTATTTATTGTTCCTTTAATGGCTTTATTTTTTGCAACTATTATGCTTTTAAGCGGTTATATTGTTTCTTCTTTATATTTAAATATTGATTTTATTACATATGAAAATCTAATTATAAGTTCAATAAGTTTCAAAAATATTTTAATCTTATTATCAAAAGCTAGTATTTTTGGTTTTATTTCTGTTCTTATTCCTACTTATTCTGGACATTTGAAAAAGAATAATAATATTGATGTAAGTAAATTGGTAATAAAAAATTTAATTATCATATTAAGTATGTTAATCTTAATTGAGTTATTATTTATATTAATAATTTATTAGAATTCTTAGGAAAAATTATGACTTATAAAAATATAAAATTTAAAGTTGGATTGTTTGTCCTTCTTCTTTTACTAATCTTATCAGGTGTTGTGTATTATATTCTAATAAAAAAAGGTACCTTTGATAAAAGATATAACTATACATTTACTAGCTTTAGTGCTGAATCCTTTACCGTTGGAATGCCAGTAAAAGTATCTGGTTTTGCAATTGGAAGATTAGATACAATCAAACTTTTAGATAATGGAAATGTAAAGTTTATATTTTCTGTAGATAAGCAAAATCAAAAATGGGTTTGTGAAGAGAGTTTACTAATGGTACGTAAGCCACTTCTTGGTTCACCTCAAATTATATTATATTCAGCAATTGGAAATCCAGTTTTAAAAGCTGGTTCTGAAATAAATACTATAGTAAGTAATGATATTAATGACTTAGTTTTAAGTCTTGAACCTATAATTTTAAAAATTGCTAATATCGTAAATTCTGTTGATAAAATTACAACATACCTTTCTAAAGATAATTCTGAATTAATGAAGATTATAATAAATATAGAGAAATTTACGGCTTCTTTAGTAGAAGATAAATCTTTGCTTACTAGTTTAACAGGTGATAAAAAAGCTACTGATGCCTTTATTAAAACTATAAAAAAATTACCTATTTTAATTAATAACTTTGATGAATTAAGTACAGATTTAAATAAAGATATAGTTCCTTTAGTAATTGAATTAATTAAAGAGTTAAATGTGATAGCAAAAGACGTAGAACAAAAGTTGCAAAGTTTAGATAATCTTGTACATTCAGTTGGTTCATCAGATAAAGATATATCTACAATAAAAGATCAGATAAAAATCGGATTATCTAAAACCAATCAAATTATAGAAAAAGTTGATAATCTTTTTCAAAGTGAAAAAAATGAGAAAGTAGTTTTACCATGAAATCATTTACTTTAATTTTAATTAGTGTTTTATTATCAATCGTTTTTTTTCAAGGCTGTAGTTTAAAATCACCCGAAAATCAATGGGAATATAACAGTTCTAATGCCTTTAATTCATATAAAAAATCTTTTTTAATAAATGAAGAAGAATTAGCAAAAAGTGATTTACAAAGAGCTATAAAATATGCAAAACAAAGTGCAGATTTAAGACAACTTTCAAGAATTTATTTAGGAGTTTGTGCTCTTAATATTAGTGTTGGGGAAGAGCAAGGATGTGCTAATTATAAAAAAATAGAAGCTCTTATAAATTCTCTTGAGTTAAGAAGTTATTTTCTAATGTTAACAAATAAAATAACAAAAGAACAAGAAAATCAACTATTGTATTTACCTAAACAATATCAATCTTTTGCAAAATATAGACTATTAAAAAAATATGATTTAGCCTTTGAATCTATTAAATCAATGGAACAAATAAGTTCACAATTTATAGCAGCTTCTTTGATAAAAAAGGAACTGAAAAAATCTGATATTAACTATTTAATTAAGACAGCTTCTTTTTATGGATATAAAAAGTTAGTTTTATTTTGGCTAGATAATCTTTACAAAATCGAAGATAATTTGGAAAAAAAGAACTTGATTTTAAGAAAAATAAATATATTAAAAATCTAATGCAAAGTTCATTTTTTACAAAATAAAAAGTCTAATTTTTTTAATTAAGACAATTTTTATCCTATTTAAAATATAATTCCACAAATTAAATTAAAATGTATCTTTTTTATGGAATAATTGTTGCATACGAAAAATATAAAAAATATAGGAATAAGAATGGAAGTATATTTAGATAACAATGCCACAACAATGGTTGATCCAGAAGTTTTTAAAGCTATGGAACCATTTTTTTGTCATATTTATGGTAATCCAAACTCATTACATAAGTTTGGGGCTGGAACACATCCTAAGATGGTTGAAGCTTTAAACTATTTGTATGAAGGTATTAATGCAGCAGATGAAGATGATATTATAATTACAGCAAATGCTACAGAGAGCAATAATACTGTTTTAAAAGGTATTTGGATTGATAAAATTTTAAATGGTAATAAAAATCATATTATTACTTCAGAAGTAGAACATCCAGCAATTACTGCTACATGTAAATTTTTAGAGAGTCAAGGTGTTAGTGTTACTTACTTACCTGTAAATGACGAAGGAATTTTAGAAGCTAGTTTAGTAAAAGATCACATTCGAGAAGATACAGCATTAGTATCAATTATGTGGGCAAATAATGAAACTGGTAAAATCTTCCCAATAAAAGAAATTGGTGCTGTTTGTAAAGAAGCGGGAATTGCTTTTCACACAGATGGAGTTCAAGCAATTGGAAAAATAAAAGTTGATGTTCAAGAATGTAATGTAAATTATATGTCTTTTTCAGCTCATAAATTTCATGGACCAAAAGGTGTTGGTGGATTATATATTCAAAAAGGTTTTGAATTAACTCCATTATTTCATGGTGGTGAGCAAATGGGTGGACATAGAGCAGGAACTGTTGATGTTGCCTCAATGGTAGGAATGGGACTTGCAATGAAGCTTGCAACTTCTGAAATGGCATTGGCATATGAAAACAACCATGTTAGAAAATTAAGAGATAAATTAGAAAATGCAATTTTAGAAATACCTGAAACTATAGTTATTGGTGGAAAAGATAATAGAACTCCAAATACAACTTTAATTTCAATTAGAGGTGTTGAAGGTGAATCTATGCTTTGGGATATGAATCAAAAAACAATAGGAGCTAGTACAGGAAGTGCCTGTGCAAGTGAAGATTTAGAAGCAAATCCAGTTATGAATGCATTTGGAAGTGATAGTGAGTTAGCTCATACAGGTGTTAGATTTTCATTAAGTAGATTTACAACTGAAGAGCAAATTGATTACGCAATTTCTGTGATTAAAGGTGCTGTTAATAGATTAAGAGAAATCTCAAGTTCATACGCGTATACACCAAAAAATCACGTATCACAATTATAAGAAAAAGAATAGAAGGAAAAATAATATGGCTAAAAATGATTTAATAAGCGGATCAATTTGGGATGAATACTCAAATCAAGTAATTAGAAGAATGGACGAACCAACTCATCAAGGAGAAATTACTGAAGAGATGGCTGAAAAAATTGGTGGTAAACTTATTGTTGCTGATTTTGGAGCAGAATCATGTGGTGATGCAGTAAGACTTTATTGGGTTGTAAATGAAACAACTGATGAAATAATGGACTCTAAATTCAAATCTTTTGGTTGTGGTACTGCAATTGCATCTTCTGATGTTATGGCTGAGCTATGTATTGGAAAAACAGTTGATCAAGCAGTAAAAATTACAAATATTGATGTTGAGCATGCACTTAGAGATCATCCAGATATTCCAGCAGTTCCGCCTCAAAAAATGCATTGTTCAGTTATGGCTTATGATGTTATTAAAAAGGCAGCTGGTGAGTACAAAGGTGTTGATATGGAGTCTTTCGAGACTGAAGTAATTGTTTGTGAGTGTGCTAGAGTTACACTTGGAACTATTCAAGAAGTTATTAAAATTAATGATTTAAAAACTGTTGAAGAAATTACTGATTATACAAAAGCAGGTGCTTTTTGTAAATCATGTATCAAACCAGGTGGACATGAAGATAAAGATATTTATTTAGTTGATATTCTAAAAGATGTTAGAGCTGAAATGGAAGAAACTAAAATGAAAAATGCTGCAGATGCTAGTGCTGCTGGTGAGTCTTCATTTGATAAAATGACTATGGTTCAAAGAATTAAAGTTATTGATTCAATCTTAGATTCTGATATTAGACCAATGCTAATGATGGATGGTGGTAATATGGAAATTATTGATATTAAAGAAAATATTCCTCATTATGACTTATATATCAGATATTTAGGTGCTTGTAATGGTTGTGCTTCAGGTGATACTGGAACTTTATATGCAATTGAAACAGTACTTAAACAAAAAGTTGATGAAAATATTAGAGTTTTACCAATCTAATTAATATCAAAAAAGAGGAGAGAGTTTCTTCTCTTTTTGATAAAGTAAGAGAATTAATTCTTCATTTTTTATTATAACCTAAATGTGAAGTTAGTTCTTTAAATTTTTTTTATATAACTAACTGGTTTTTTTATTTCCTTTTCTTGAACTGCACTTTTAGGTATCCATGCTTTTATATCTTTTTTACCTCTATATAAAATATATAGCCAATCATCTTTTTCTTCTAGTATTTCTACTTTATCACCTTTTATTAGATACATTTTTGTTTTTGTTGGTGGAGTTTTGTAGAGGGGTTGTTTTTCGGATTGAATAATAAATGTATTATTAATTATTTTAGCATTAAATGTATAATAAATCATCTTATCATCAATTTTTGTTTCAAACACATCGGTATTGTTAATTTGAGATAATTTTCCTTTACCACATTGTGTTATGCTTGTTGAAGCAATACAATATATATCTAAATACCACTGTGGGCCACTTCTCTCATACGAGAATATTTTATTTTTCTGAAAAATAGGATTAACAATATCAATTTCAAGATTGTTAAACTTGTTAGCATCTAACCTATATAATGAATATGACGTATTAACTTGTCCTCGTGCTATTTCTACAGCATATAAGTCATATGAATTTATTATTTCAATCTTAGATTCGACATCATCTATCAATATTTTTATATCTTTATTTTTTAAATTCTCATAATGAAGATGATTATCCTTAATAAAAAACTTTAAATCATTATGAACAATACTTTGAGTTTTTTCATTTAATTCCAAAAAGACTTGATTGGCATATACTTGTATAAATAACATTATACATATAAGTAAACTTTTTTTCATGATATTATCCTTTTAATTTTTTTATAACTTTTTTAAATAAAGCTTGTCTTTCTGCCAAGCCTCTTGTACCTCCATTAACTTTTTTTGTTATATCTTTAACTATTAAATCATTTTTATCATCTTCTGCCATATTTTTATACTCTTCTTCTTTTCTATCTATAAGTTTATTAAAGTAATTTTCACCTTTAAATTTAGTCCAAAACCAACATGATGCATCAATTGCATATTCTAAATTTGAAGCTATAAGAGTTGGATCTTTTACAAAATCAATCCCTTTAAAATCAGAATACTTTTTGTAAGTACCCTTCTACGTTAATTGTATCAAACCTTTACCTTTATATTTAGGGCCATCTCCTATAGATGTATTTCCTTCAGATACAATCTGATTATGTCTTTTACATTGCCTACTTTGTAATCCATAAGTTGTACAATCACTTGAAGGATAAGTTTTTATATCATAATCCCATCCACTTGCATATTCTTCAGTAGTGAAAAAATGATCTGCTTCATGAAAAGATTGTGCTAAAAAATGTGCTATATAAATACATTTATTAAATTCAGGATATTTATGAATTACTTTATTAAAAGCTTCAGCAAATTTACTTACATCTGTTTTATAGACATCAAGATATTTTTTAATATTTTTATGTGTAAATAAAATAGATTTATTTAAAAGTTTTTTCAATAAATCGCCAGTTAATTCACAACTACAATTATTCTCAAACACCCCAACCAACCCAATAGGATTAAAATGAAAAACCTTGTCTGAAGTTGGAAAACCATCTATAGAACTACACTCTTCAAAAAAGTTTAGATTTTCTATTCTTTTTTCTTCATTATTTAAATGTTGTTT